>Ga0213881_10000253_pt1 | contig 40621 bp, 44 predicted proteins | sample BarmaccoBMER_R08_FD_160104 | JGI IMG/M metagenome (GOLD analysis project Ga0213881, IMG submission 160104) | Barbacenia macrantha exposed rock microbial communities from rupestrian grasslands, the National Park of Serra do Cipo, Brazil - ER_R08 ...
ACGCTGGCGGCCGGGCGGGTGCACGTCGATCTGTGGGCCGCCACCCAGCTCGACGCGGGCGCGGCGGCCTCCAGTGTGCGCCGCCGCCTGTCGGCGCTGTCCTCGTTCTACCGGTACTGCGCGGCCCACGACCTGATCGGCCGGGTCCCTACCGTCGGCGTGGCCCGGCCCGTGGTGGATCCGGACTACACCGCCACCGTCGGCCTGGACCGGGACCAGGCCCGCGCCCTGGTCGCCGCTGCCGATGCCGACACCGGCTCCCAGGCGCTGCGCACCGCGGCGGTGGTGCGGCTGCTGCTGCACAATGCCCTGCGCGTCGATGAGGCCTGCGCCGCCGATATCGCTGACCTCGGCGAGGACTCTGGCCACCGGGTGCTGCGCGTGGTCCGTAAGGGCGCGCGGAAGGCGAAGATCCCGCTCACCCCGGCCACCGTGGCGACCCTGGAGGCCTACCTGGCCGCCCGGGCGCAGCAGGCCGGGGTAGGGGAGTGGCGGCAGCTGACCGGGCCGCTGCTGGCTACCGCCGCCGGCCGCAGGCTGCGCCAGGGCCACCTGTGGGAGCTGGTGCGCCGCCTGGCCCGCACCGCCGGGATCGGCGCCTGGGAGCAGCTCTCGCCGCACAGCCTGCGCCACTCGGCGATCACCTTCGCCCTGGACGCCGGGGCCTCCCTGCGCGACGTGCAGGACTACGCCGGCCACAAGGACCCCCGCACCACCCGCCGGTACGACCACTCCCGCGACAGCCTGGACCGCAACGCCGCCTACACCGTCGCCGCCTACCTGGCGTGATCGCTAAGGACAAGAGACAGGAACATGTTCAGGAACAGGTATTACGTCGTGAATGCCGCGTCGGGCGGACGGCAGTCCACGCACATCGTGAACGCGAACTTGCGCACCCCGCATCACCCGAATCCGTGGCACCCGGGCAATCTGATGGTGCAGCTGACAACGGGCGTCTGGCCGGTCACGCTGTGCGGGCTCCGGGCAGGCCGCCGTGTGGACGTGTTCGCCCCGGGCGAGGCGTCGTGCCGGGAATGCCGCAAGCGGTGGCAGCTGCGAGTGGCTCGTGAGGCCAGCGGTCAAGCTGACGACGACGCGCGGCAGGCCATCCGGCTGCGAGACAGCGCCAAGGTACGGCGGCTGCCTAGCCTTTTCGGCCGCAAGCGCGAGGACGGCTGAGACATGAGGATCTTGGTTGCCGCGCGGCTGAGCCAGCTCGGGGACGGGTGGTTCTGCGGGCGCGCATGCCTCCCTGCGGGCCCTTATACGGGGGCGGCTACAGCCGCCATTCCAGTTCTGTCCACGCCCTTGCTGTCTTCGTGATCGAGGGCGAGGATGGCGCTCCCTATCCACCCGGCTTCGGGCCCCAGGTGAGCAGAGACGATAGATGGCAGTCGCCGGTGGGCGCCAGCGAATACGAACTGCTCAAAGCTGGCTCTGGCGGGGCCGAGCAGGAGGTCGCCCACGTCGGCGACCCCGCCTCCGACGACGATCAGTTCGAAATCGAACACATTCACCAGCGAAGCGATCCCGATCCCCAGCCAGTAGCCAAGCTTCTCGAACAGCGACCGGGCAGTCTCGTCTCCAGCCTGGGCAGCCATGAAAACGGTCTTACCGGTGACGTTCACCGCACCACCGGCCAGCTCGGCGAGCAGGCCGCCCGGCTCGGCCGCCGCTGCCTCCTGGCCGTAACGACCCAGCGCAGTACCGGTGGCTACAGCTTCGAGGCAGCCAACGCTGCCACAGCCGCACACGTATGGGCCGGACGGGTCGACGATCATGTGACCGACCTCAGCCCCGATCCCGGTGGTGCCCCGGTAGAGCTGGCCATCAAGGATCAGCCCGCCGCCAAAGCCAGTGCCTATCGTCAGGAAGGCCATGTAGCTGGCGCTAGCGCCGAGACGGGCTTCCGCCCAGGCTGCTGTGTTGGCGTCGTTGTCAACGACAACAGGCAAACCGGTAGCGTCCTGGAGCAGCCGCCGCAGCGGCAAGGCCCGGTAGGCGTTGTTGGGAGCCCAGCGGATAAAGCCTTCCGGCCACTCGACCAGGCCTGCTGCGCCGACGCCGATCGCTTCGACGTCCGGGTGCCGGGCACGCAGCTCATCGATAATGCGGCGCAGGGCGGTCAGCGTGCCGGTTTCATCGTCGGGCGGGGTGGGGATCATCGGCATGCGTTCTACGATCGTGCCGTCGGCGGCCACTACGCCGCCTGCGATCTTTGTTCCGCCGACATCAAGCCCGATGGCCTGACCTGGGCAATCCGTGGCATGGAGGGGATCTTGCAGGGTCATTTCACGCGCTCCAGTTCGGTGAGGTTGGCGCGAGGGGGATGCTGAAGAGCTGGGACAGGGCGATCAAGGCCGCACCGCGTGCACCATCAGTGGGCTGTTCCCGTTTCGTGAGGAGGCGGCACTGATTCTGCGGGGGGTACGTTTGTCGGCGGAACTTCTCGACCGCGCTCATGAAGGCGTCCGTGACCCGCTTGTTGCCCGCGGTCGGCTCAATCAGCTCGTGGGGGGCGTATATCACTACACAGGTCGGGTTGAGCAGGGTCACCAGCTTGGCAATGCCGCGGCCTATTGCCTCGCCAGCCAACTCGAAGGCGCGCAGCGCCTTGTCGGCTCGGGTACCGTCCTCTAGTGCCAGGTCGACGGCGCGCTGCCAGTCGGGATCGTCGACCCAACCGGCTTCTTCGCGGACTACCGCCCGTATTGCACGGCGGCCTGCCTGGCTCTCGATGTCGCCTACCAGGCCGCATTCGCATTTCCGGCCATCCGGCCACACGATAATGTGTCCAAGCTCCCATGGGCCTGGGAGAAGCCTGTTCTCCATGACTACGTTGCAGCCGACGCCATCACGGACGAGGATGACGGCGTAGGTTGAGTGCTCTTGCCCGGCGCCGAACTTCTGCTCCACAGCGGCCAAGGCGGCGGTGTCATTTTGGAGCACCGTACGGCAACCAGTTTCTCGTTCTATGCGTTCCGCCAGTTTCTCGTTCTCCCACCGCCACGGCCGGGCCCCCTTGAGGATCACCGGGTCAGTCGGGTTGTTCTCGTAGCGGATCACCGTCCCTGTGTGGGCATTGACCGGGCCGCCGAGCTGGAGCCCGATCCCAATGGATGGGTCAGGCAGGTCCAGTCCAAGGGCGGTGGCCACGAGATCTTTGGCCACCACCGCCACGTGCTTGACGACCGAGTCGACGTCCATGCTGGTCAGCGGCCATCTCCGGCGGTCGTGGATCTTCCCTTGGTGATCAGTGATGACGCCAGATAGCTCAAGGGGAAGAATCTCAATGCCGATCGCAAAAGGACCGCGGCCGAGAGTGTTCGCGCGGCCGAGGATCGCCTGCGCTGCTTCGGCGGGAGCCCGCTCCCGCAGGCTCTTCGCAGCCGGAGTGCCCAGCGACGAGCCACCGATGAGCCTGTCGATTTCTGCCGTGCCGGTTTCCTGCCAGTTAGCGGGGAATACCTCGGTGCCGCCTTGTCCGGTTTCGTGCTTCATGACGCTGTCGTTCCTTCCTCGGCACCGCCATCTAGATCATCTAGACGTCCCTTCAAAGTCCTCCAATGGCACCGTAGAACCTCGTCGAGGGCGTTTTTTGTCACCTCGAGCATCTCGTCGCTTTCTCCCGTGGAGTATCCCCAAGGGGTGAGGGCATCCGCGACCCGCAGACCTTTCACATAGTGCTCAAGAGCGTGAGCGATCTCTTTCCGGATCATGACCAGGCCTGCCGGGACACCGTCTGGGCCTGCGAGGATGTACTCCAGCCCTTCGAGCCCGTCGTACCGGTCGTCTGTGACGAGCCGCTTGCTTTCTACCTGCCAGTGCCGGTACACGTTCGGGAACTGGAGTATGCACTGAGTGATAAACATGACGTTCAGGCTTGCCCCGCCTGTCGGCGGCCACTGGCCGGGCCGGAGCAACTTGTCGCGGAACTTGTTGAGCGCCCGGGCGATAATCTCGTTAGCCATCTTGCTGGCCCAGTTATCACACAGTTTGTGAATGTTATGCGGCGGCCCGGGGCAGTCCACACTTTTATCAGCGCACCTCGCGAATCTCCTCAGCGAGGATATCCAGCTGCTAACGATCGGCAGCCCATAGCGGGCAAGTTCCTTGGCGAGGCGCTCCCAGCCATTACCTTGGAAGTTCACTTCTCGAAGGGCTTCGATCAGAGCTTCGTCCGCGGCCTTCGAGCCTGCGCCTGGGTTCTGCATGGTGGACTCCGCCATCGCTATAGCCCTACAGGTTCCAACCCAGAGCCGTAAGTGATCACCATCTCTGGCCTCCTGCGTAATCTCTGTTGCCCAGGCTCCCCTTGAGGGGGCATCTGTGTGCGGATGACTTCAGAACTCTGCCAGCAGTGCATTTTGTTACGGATGTTATTCGTGGGGCCTATGAGGTAATGACGGGCTTGCCTGGAAAAACGAAGGATCTGTTCTGTTCGCATTGTGTCGTGCACCGATAAGTCGTATCCTTTCCGTCACCTAGCGGTTTCTACGCTCTTGGGGGGGCGGATGAGTGACGCATATGAGGTGACCCTGGGACCAGCGGCGGAGCGTTTCGTCCTAGCACTTCGGTGGCCTAAGGACCGGGCCGATCTCGCAGATGCTCTTCGTCAGGAATTGGGTGGTGACGGCCCTAACTCCGATAAAGAGTTCCGGTTCGACTCGTACGGCAACGCTGTGACCTCGGCTGATCCGGGCGCTCCTGACGGCGCGGTATACACCGCAACTCCGCTTAGCTTTAAAGGATGCACGGCGATCCACCGGCCCATGACCAGGGCGGAGCTCCAGCGCCTGCGCCGGGAGCTGGGCCATTCGGTGGCCCGCACAGGCGTCCATGTTTTCGATATCCTCCGCCCTGACTCCGCATATTCCCGGCGTCCCGGGGAGCCCATCTAGCTGTCCCATCTAGCTGCCCCGAACCTGGGGAGAAATGAGCCCATCCACGGCCCGGGCGGGTGCGGCGAAACTTGCCGTATCCGTGCGATGTCCGCTGGCCATTGAGGCCGCTTGCCTAGCAGGGGTCGTGTGACCGCTTGCGGCTGCCGTTTTCGGGGGGTTCGCGGCATATGCGAATAGCACCACCCCGGCGACGAAGACGGCTGCGGCACGGGCGAGATCCTTGCGCAGTGCCGCGAAGTCGGACCGTGTATAGGAGTAGTTTGCGGCTTGCACAGTGGCGTCCACGGCGGACCTCAGCGCGGCCGCTGTTTGCGCTTGCGCCAGGCTGGGGCGTTTGCGGGCCGCGTCGTTGGCTTGTATCAGCCTGCTATACAGATCCGAGATCGACTCGGCAACGCTTCCGTAGAGCTCGTCACGATAAGTCTGGAGCTCTTCGTAGATGTGGTCGATCGCGTCGGCGCGCCTCTTATCGCGGCGGTGCCTGGAGGAATGAAGCCGCTGCCTGAACTGGGCCAGCTCAAGGTGGGCCAGGGTGATCCACTCATCGGTGAGCAGCCGGCTGGTGCGGAAGATCATGTAGCCGACAGCGCCAAGAGCTCCGGCCAGCCCCGCCGCGGCGGAAACCAGCCTCGGCCAGTCACCGGCGCCCAGGGATCCGATGCTGGTCAGCTGCAGTCCAGCTACCATAGCCGCTCCCGCGGCTGCGGCCGCGGTCAGCAGCCACCGGGTGGCGGTCCGCAGATTATCGGTGGCAGCCGCGTAACCGGCTGCCGCCGAAGGCATGACAACAGGCAGTGCCGCGACCTCCAGGGAAGGCGAACCATCCAGTGGCAGAGCAGCATCGCCCATGCTGAGTGACCGGGAGCTAAGCCGCCGTCGCCGCTCGCGTAGCTGGGGCGAGTTGAAGCGGGTCATTGCCGTTGGGCGGGGTCCGCGTTGTGGGTACACCCGGCGGGCGGCGAGGGTGGATTCCCGGCTGCCTGTGGATTCCCGGCTGCCTGTGATGGTGGATCCCCGCCCTGGTTCCCCTTCTTGATCTGGCCTTCCTGGTCGAGTGTGACCAGCGGCTCCCCATCACTGATCCTCATCTCACCGCGGCCGATGTTGTACAGCACGCGGGACATGTTCATTTCGATCAAGAACTGCACCAGGCCCGGAGTGACCGGCACCACTATCCCGATAAGCTCGCGGTCATGCGTGATCGCCAGGGTCTGCCCGGCGGCTCCGGCTTCCTCAATGAGGTGCCCTGACAGGTCCCCGATCCGGACAGTGCGCACGGACGACTCGGCTGAGCCTTCTTCCTGCCCGGTGGCTGGTTTTGAGGAGCCTGCTGCGGCACGCAGCTGCTCGACTGTCTCCATGCCACCCGGCACGTTCACCACTGTCCCGCCGACGGCGGCGGTCGCGACCGCGGCTATCCCCGCTAGCCCCTTCGGCGCGGCCTCACGTCCGCCCGGCTGCTGGCCGCGGCCGTCAGCTTCGGCGATCGCACCATCCAGCGTGACCATCGGCTTACCGGCAGCTAGTGCCTGCTCCCCCTCAGCAACGCTTTGCCTCACGTTTGACCAGTTGTAATCGATTAGGTGCTCCAGCCACCGCGAAGTCACCGGGACGACAACCCCGATCAGTACCCGGTGATTCTCGATCCCGACCAGCTCGCCACCGCGCGCACGCTTCGCAAGATCAGACCCTCGCAGCCCCCTGATGCTGACAGTCTCCATGGCACCTGCCCTCTTTCCTTCCCCCTCGGGTACCGCTGTAGTACCCGTCTACGTGTGTCTGCAAACGTCGACAGCCGTAAACATACGTCCTGCAGCTGTTCTGATGCAAGACCTTTAGCCCCCTAATTTCTCTATGACCTTCGTCGCGAATGCGAACTTCCAGTGGGCCTATTTACAGAGGCTGCATGTCGAGAGGAAAGCTCGAAAAGATTCTCGCCTCTAGGGCCCGTGCCCAGTCTCGCTGGAACTGACTGTCGTCCCACTCGCTGCACCCGTGTGGCCCAGGTGGGGATGGTAGCCCTGGCCCGCTAGCGATTTTGCCCATGGCGCGGGCATGGGCTTCTGCAGGCTTTCAATCATGCTGCCGAATCCGGTCACAACAGTAAAATTTTCGCATCCGGCACCCATGGGGCGGAAAGCAGTCTCGCCGCACCGGAATCGCTAAACAACGGGCCTCGGCTTCTGCTTGTGGAGAAAGTTGGAGTAGTCAAACGGGGAGTCACAGGACGGCTCATGAGCGGCGCCGCCAGTGCCAGCGGCCCGGCCGCGGCGCCGGTTCCGGCGCGGCCGCGCCGATTCGGCGGGGCCGGCAGGGGAGCGCGCCTCCGCCCGGCAGGCTCCCGGCCGGGGGATGCTGGGGTCATGACAGATCTGGCGAACGTATGGGTACGCGCCTCGCGGCTGGAGCTGGTCCGGGCGGACCGGATCGTGTCCCTGCTGATCGGCGATCCTACGGCCACGGGGGGCGGCGCGGCCCAGCTGATGACCCTCGTGGACCTCCGGGCCGAACAGCCCGGCGGCAGCCCGCTGCGGCTGATGGCGCTGGTGGCCGGCGGCGCCGAGCCGCGCGAGGTGCACCTGCGGGGCTACGAGGCCAGCGATGCCGTCCCCGCGCTGGTCGGCCTGGCCAGCGCGCTGGCCGCGGCGGCAGGGCGGAGCGAGCCCGTGCTGTTCGTGTACCCGGGCCCCGGCGCCGATGACGGCTGGGAGATCACGACGGCACTACCGCGCGAGTGGCTAGGCGGCCCCAGCCGGTGACCGCGTCCAGGCCCCCTGGAGATGACGCGTGCCCGGCCCAGCCCTCGTCACGTCTGATCCGCGATTCCTTCGGCGGCGGCCAGCCGGTTGACCGCTGAAGCCAGCGCCAAGATGGCGTGCACCTGGGCCTTTTCGACCCGGCCGGGCCCGAGGGCGTTCATCGCGTTCGTCTCGTGGGCGCTGGCGCCGATCATGTCGTTGTCACTGGGCATTCGGGGGACTGCCTTTCCGGGGGAGAAGGAGCACGGCCGGAGAGCAGGCTACCTTGCCTAGTTTGACATCTAAATTTAGATCTACTAGGATCTAGATCTTAGAAAAGAAATCCCGGATACTTCGGAGGCGGGGTAACCATGCTGGCGGTCAACATCACAGCGAGCATGCAAGGCAAGCTCGACGGCCGGGACGGCTCGGACATCCAGGCCTGCGCCGAGAAATGGTGGGCGGTCTCTGACGCGACACTGGACGGCTACGCCGACGAGCTGATGGCTGTCGCCGGCAACACGGTCGCCGGCATGTTCACCGTCAAGGACTGGCGGCACGACCCCGCCGCTGGCGGCAAGGTCGTCTTCGACCTGGCCCCGGCGCCCGAGTGGCAGTGGCTGGTCGGGCAGCCCAGCCCGGTCACTTGGACCAGGGCACAAGCCAATCCCGTGCGCAAGGTCGGCAGGGTGATCGCCGACAGCCTCAACAGCGGCCGCCCGCACCACATCGACGCCGGGCATGGCTGGTCGCTCGACGTCGAGCCCGACGGACGATCAGCCACCGTACGAGCCCCCGGCGCGGCCGTCGCCATCACCTCGGTCGGCAACGGCACCGCCAAGGTCACGCTCATCTGACCGGGCACCCGGCCAGCCCGGCCGGCCGCCCCCTTGGCGGGGCGGCCGGCCTCTGTTTTGAATTCCTCCTGCACGAGCTGCCCGCCGACCGGATCGGGTCCGGCCATCGGCCACCGGGTTGGCCTGGACGTGGGCGACCGGACCAGGTTCCGGAGGTAAACGCCTAGGTACAGCGGCGACGAGCTCGCCGACCCGCCAGGCGGCGATGCTACTCCATAAGGGCCAATATGGAGTAGTGACGAAGCCGCCTTTCGTAGTGCCCCGGCCTCGGCGGACGCCGTGGTGCAGCCGTTGGCTCCGGGGTCGGAGTTGGCCGGGGATGTGCGGCTCGGATGCGTTAGCGGCGGCGCCGATGGTGCCGCCGCTAAGGCTTAGGGCTGACGCAGGTTTGCCTGAGACTGCTGCAGGGGAGCGGGTGGGTGGATGCCCTCAACTTTCCAGGCGGCCTTTGAGTTTACGGCATTCGCGATCTCGGTCTTTGCCGTCTCATTCTTGCGATGAAGGATGAAATCTGCGCCATGTTCAGCTGCGGGTGCTAGTACTTCAGGTTTCCTGCTGACGACTACCCAATCCTCGCTCTTGGCGGTAACAGCCCATTTTAGTTTGGGCTCCGCTGGGTTCTCGAAATTAAAGAGAGACGTGACCGGAATGAGCGAAGCCGCCAGTTTAGCCCGTGTGTCGGTCATGAACACGAACCCTGCGGGCACATCCTTCTTCCGGAGACGAGCTCTCAGAGTGGGAAACAGCTTGCGGAAGTAACTGACGGAATTCTCTTCAACCAGCACGGGCGCTGAAAGCACCGTCCCCGGGGCATCTAGCACCTTTTGCGCAAGGGGTAGCCACTCGGATGCTGGCATATACCGCTTGGCATCCTCTAGGAGAGGCATGGCCCGTGCCTGTGCTTCGTCAATCCGCTGCTGGTCGTGGCTCAGGCATGAGTCGGCCACGTCGGCGACGGCCGCGATGAAGCGGGCCCTGCCCGCCAGCTCCTGATCCGGCTGCTCCGTCCATGGTGACCCGTCAGGACCGAAACCTGCCGCTGCGAGTGAATTCTGCGCGGCCGCTATTAGCTGCTTTGCCTGCTCTGGATCGTCGGATCCACGGGTGATCGCGGCCGCCGCCATGATCAGGGATGTCTCGACCGTGTCAGGTCCTGGAGCGTCGGCTACCTCCGATCGCCAGCCGGGACCGAGCGCCGATTGGTACGAGTCAACTGCTTCAAGGACCTCATCCAGGTGATCGGTTCGCAGGCGCCACCTGACACGGGGCCGACCAGGGCGGTCCTGCTTGCCGTTGGGCATCCTGTCGAACGCGTACTGGTACCGGCGTACCACCGTGTCAACCGTCCGGCTCGAGACACCGGCCTGCTGCGCCAGCTCGTCAACGGTGAAGTCGGGTACGCCAAGGCACGCCACCAGTGTCTTGATCGTCTCGACGCCCGTGACGTCGGCCAGCGCACCTGCCATAGCGGCAGTGTACATTATCCTTCAGGTGAAGGACAATACCTTATCCGCCGCTTTCTCAGTGTCTTCTAGCCACCGGCGGAGCTGTACTAGCAGGCCTGCCTGGCGCCGGAGGTTGGACCTGTCGTTGACCTTGGAGATGAACTCGATCCGACCTGCCAACGTGGGTGAGGCCCGGTTGAGCTGGAGTGAGAGCCGGATCAGCTCGGATGGCACCGAGCGCCGATTGGTACGAGTCAACTGCTTCAGTTCGTCCTCGACCCACCGCGCGGCCTCACGCCCCCGGGACCGCACTGCCCGCGTCGTCATATGAGGTTCTGGCAATCCGCGCCAGCGCCGGAGGACGTCATCGGACAACCGCGCGCCGGCGGAGCGCGCCAGCGCGGGGGCCCAGGGGAAGATCTTCCCAGCCCAGTGGTTGTGCAATTGCAAAGCGACCAGGTCCATCCAGCCTTCCCCGAAAGGGTCCTCGCTACTCATCGGCCCGGCCTGGTTGACGTGGCAGATCAGCTCATGACACAACAGGTACGGCACTGAGGCCCAGGACGGCGGCCCTAGCAGGCCCGGTATGAACGTGAGCTTCACTATCGCCGGGGCCCCGGGTTCCTCCCGGGGCGGTACGCACGCCACCACGCCTAGCTCTCCGAAACCCGCGAGATCCGGGTAAACCGGGTTGGTAACCGCACCCAATTTAAGGTCCACGCCGGCCACTGACCAGTCCGCCCAGCGCTGGTAGCAGTCGCGCGTCAAGCCCAGAGCAGCCTCGAACATCGAGCGGAGGTATTCATCTACGTGCTCGAGCTGATCCTGGACGCCGTCCAGCGCGTCGAGCACACGCTGTTGGACGCCGGCTGACCGCAGTCTCCCGATGAGCAGCCGGAGATACTTGTCTGCGTTGTTCTCGGCGCGTAGCGACCAGTCTTCAAGCTCGCTCTGCACTATTTGATGATCCTTCGGGCAGACCGGCCAGGTATCTAGTAGCTGATGGGCGAGCGCGGCGTGCACTCTCCAGGCATCAACCGGATACATGGCCATCGTCTCGGCCTGGTTTCTTCTCCGGCCCGACGGCGTCGTCGCCGCGCCTGTCCTTGATCTTTTTCAGGACCTTGTTCCAGAGAGCTTTGGTCGCATCCGCAGCGAGATTGCCGCCAGCGCCGACCGCGATGGCCAACAGGATGCCTTCAACAATGAAGCCCCCTTCTTCCTTCACCTCGAAGCGCACTGTCAGGAGCTCGTCCTTGCTGAGGCCGAGCCGCGAGATCTCCGCGTCATCGGCCGCGATGGCCTCCATCGCCTCGTCTATAGCTGCCTGCAGGTCCTGTCCTGTCAGGGCACCTTGGCTGTACTGGGCAATAACCGCATTCATGTTCCCCCCTCGGGCTAGTGAGCGTCAGGTCCGGCGGGCAAGCGCCCGCTAGGTGCCAAACTCCGCAAACCCGCCCATATTGCTCCCGGTGAAGTTTTACAGCCCGCCCTCGCATCTCCATGTATCCTCACCATTCACATAAGACGCAAAGATAACTTCCGGGCATCATTAGGCGAGTCGTTATACGACAGTATTACCCCCGCAAGGTCTGCTGAGGAATAGTCGTTAATGTGCAGCAGTGGTTTCCGGCGGCCGGACTGTTCACGGGCGCCGCTGCCCCGGGACAACGGCGCGTAACGCGTCCTGGATCGAGACACGGGGTACGTCGCTCGCCTCGGCCGCGGTGCTGGTCCAGCGGGTCCAGCTCCCGGTACAGCTCAGGCGGCATGAGCATCTGGTGTCATAGGCCGTGGGCAACTCCAAGTGCCCTGAAATGTCCTGAGATGCCCACAATGCCGTGCCCTGGCTGTTACAGCCTGTCCTGCTGCCGACTAGGTGGCGCCGGCGTGCCGGCTCACGATCAGGGCCGGAGCCGGCAAGGATGCTGACCGTTATTGGTCTCGAGCATCCGGAGGCGCATTAGCCCCGTAACGCAGCGAGGCCCCCACTAGGGGGGCCGTCACAACCGCATACCCACTCGTTCAGATCCGCTCTTGGTTGGCGCCCGGACGGATCACGAACAGAAGGTCAACATCCGTGGCCACGATAACAGGCCAGCGGGCTAGATCAACACTGCCCCTGGCCGACACGCCGGATGTAATACACCCGGCCCCTGACGGCCTCTCGCGTGCCGACGCGGAGGCTGCATGGCATGCGGTCACGCCCTCGATCGCCGGTACTCCGCACGTCCGGATCTCGCGCGACGGCGGCCGCAGCTACCCCGCACGGCACGCCCGGCCGTTGCCTGCGGATCCGCCGGAGGCCTGGCCGTGCGTGGTGCCGGTCTATGATCCGGCCTCGGCCGCAGGCCGGATGCTGGTGCTCGACCTGGATCCTGTCCGGGCGGCCGGCCTCGAGGACCAGGCCGCCGAGCTCGGCCAGCTGCTCAAGCACCTCGGCGCCCGGTATGTCGCCGATGTCGCGCCGTCCGGCGGCCGCCACTTCTACGTCCTGTTCGCCGCGGCGATGCCCTGGCGCGAGCTCAGGGACCTCTGCAGGGCCATGGCGCTGCGCTTCCCGGTGATCGACGCCAACCCGATGGCCAGCCTGGGCGGTCAGATCTCGCCGCCAGGCAGCAGGCACAAGTCCGGAGGCTGGCGGATGCTCTCTACGCCCGTAGACGTCGCCCTGGCGGCCGTTGAGCATCCGAACGGGCCGGAGGTATGGACCGCTCTCCTGGAAGAGTTCGCGGCCGAACTTAACCAGGACCTCCACCAACGCAGCGATCAGGATCTTCACCGACCTGGTGATAACCAGTTGGTCACCGAACTTGATGACACCGGTGTCCCGTGGGTGCCCCACCTCGGCGGTCGCGCCCACCTCGGCGCTGAGCTTGACCGTGTCGCCCGGACGGGACGCTGCCCGGGCCGCGGGCGCAGCGAGGCTAGGATGGCCGTCCTGTGCGCTGCGGCGGCCCGGGGCTGGCGCCTGGCCGACGTGCTCGATGCGGTCCGCTCCGGCGTATGGAAGGGCTTCCCCGGGCTGTACGAGCGGCGCTCGGAACCCGGCCGGATGGACCGGCTCCTCCCGGTGGAGTGGCGAAAAGCGATCGCCTTCGTGTCCGGGTCAGAAAATCCGCGTAACTGGCTCACTAGCGACGTTAACTCACGCCCCCCCACACTTATCGACGGCGCTGGTGAGTTCGGGCTGATACGTCAGTGGGTGACGGGTACCGACTGCGCGGCCGCTGACCCCGAGCGGGTCAGCGGCTGGGGCCGCCGCGCCGTCGCTGTCCGGCAGCTGCTCGCGGCGATCGGCCTGGCGTGCATGGTGAGCGGGTCGACGGTGATCGAGTTCGGGACGCGCAACCTGAGCCTGCACTCGGGCCTGTCCCAGCGGACAGTGTCGCGCCTGCTACGGATGCTCCGCGAGGAACATGACCCGTTGATCGACCTGGTGAGCCGCCGTCAGGCTGCTCGAGCGGATCGCTATCAGATTCGGGTCCCGGACAAATATGTAGCTAGTGTCCGGTGGCGACGGCGTCGCGCTGGCCGGATCGATGGGATACACCCGGCGTTCCTCGTCCTCGGCGGGACGGCCGGGCTCGTCCACCAGGTGCTCGACGGCTCCGAGGCCCGCGGCGCCGAGGTGGCCCGGGCCGCCCGGCTGAGCCCCTCGGCGACCTCGGCCGCGCTCCGGGTCCTGGCTGAGCATGGGCTCGCCGAGCGCGGGCCCGGCGGCTGGCGGCGCGGGCCCGCGAACCTGGACGACATCGCCGAGTCGACCGGCGCGGGCGATCTCCACCGGGAGCGAGCCGAGCGCTACCAGGAGGACCGGGAGAGCTGGCGGGCTCGGCTCCGGCAATACGCCAGCGCCCGCAGCGCACCGGTCACGCCCGGCGACGGATTCTGGCCGCTGGACGATGAGGACGAATGGCAGGCCATCCTCTTCGGCCGCTGGCCGGTACATCGCGATGACTTCACGCGCGGGCCGCCTCAGGCCGGGAGGCGGGAGAGCGCATAGGTACGTATCTTCGGATATCTTGCTGCGACCCGGCGCAGGCTCACGTCAGCATCGGCCCGACGCTGAACCGCGGGAAGCCGAGGAACTGCCACATCACGTCGGCCACGCGCTGGATCCGCACCGCGTCGACCGGCCCGACCGGGTAGGAGTCCAGCGCCATCACGGCCGCCTGCACCGGGGTCAGGCCGAGCGGCGGCGGGAGCGCTTCCATTGCCTGCTCGACCGCCGCCCGGCTGGTGTCGGCGATCTGCTGGCCCTGCTCGAACGCGGCGCGGAACGCGGCCAGGGTCACCGGGTGCGTCGCGGCCCACTGCCGGGTGACCGCGCAGCCCTGCACCGGGAACGCGGCAGTCGCCCCCTGGTCCAGGTCGGCCAGCGGGACGGCGCCGAGTGACAGCTCAGCCTGGCTGGCGAACGGCTCGGGCAGCTCGGCGGCCTGCACCCGGCCGGACCGCAGCGCCGCGGCCATCAGCGGCAGCGGGATGTACCGGAAGTGCACGCTGCTGACCGGAATGCCGTGCCCGGCGAGCACCGACGCGATGAGCAGGTACAGGATGCCGAGCGGCACGTTGATGCCCACCGTCCGGCCCTTCAGGCCCGCCAGCGTCCTGACCGGCGAGCCGGGCATCGTGTACAGGGCCTGCGTCGCGGGCTCCATCACGCTGCCCTCGGCGAAGATGTCCAGGTCGGCGGCCACTGGCCTGGCCGCTGCCGCTGAGGGGCGCTGGCCCTGGTCCCAGGCTTGCTGTGCCTCGATGTAGGACACGTAGTTGCCGCAGGAGATGTCGACCCGGCGGCCCGGTGGGTCGAGGGCCTGGGCGTTGATGACCGTCTCGGAACTGACTGCCGGGATGAAGGTGACGTGCAGGCCGCGGGCGGCGAACAGGCCCTGGTGCAGGGCCGCGAAAAAACCCGCCGAGTCGGCGGCGGGGACGGCGGCCACGTTCAGGTCAGGCTGTTCCGGGCCGGGCGGGGGTGCCGCGCCTCGGCCGTCAGGCGGCCACGGCACGACGATGACTGCCAGCAGCACCGCGGCGCAGACGGCGGCGCAGGCCCCGGTGGCGTGGATGCGGCGGGTGAACCTGCGCGTCCGGCCGCGGGGGATCCCGTGGCGGCGGGGGCGCGGCGATGGCATGCGCAGGCTCCTTCTGCTTGAGGCGAGGCCGCCGCCGCGCGGGGCTTGACCGCAGCCGGGGGTTACTGGCTCCCGCGCGGCGGCGTGCTGTGGTCACTCAGCCGGTTAAGGACGTCACGTCCAGGTGTCGCGCATGAGCTGCTCCTCTCCTGGTCGGGTCCGCTTCCTGCCTGGCCGGTGTCAGCTCCAGACGATGCGCATGGCGTTCTCCCTCCGCCGGCGGCGACATGCGTGTCAGGCACCATTCAGCGCGCTTGCATGCCGCCCGGCGCAGGCAAACAGGGCGTTTTAGTCACCAGATGACTACAGGCGGGCACCAGTGACTACCGGCGCGTAGCCCCTGGCGGGCCGCGGCGGGCTAGTCAGGCTCCCCGGGCTGGTCCCCGGTGTCCTCGCGGAGCGGCGAGCCGGGCATCTGCAGCTGGGCCTTCAGGTCATCGACGTCCCATCGCGCCTGGCCGCCGGGCGTGCGCCACGCCGGCGTCACGAGGCCCTGGGCGGCCCACCGCTGCAGCGTGCTGACGCCGACGCCGATCCGCCGCGCAGCTTCCGCGGTGGTCACGTATTGCACGTCAGTCACAGGTCAAAGGATTCCACACCCTGCAGGACTTGGCATTACACGAGAGAGATGAGAGAGTTAGAGCGTGTTGAGAGAGACAGTCAGGTGAACGGCCCCCCGGCCTCCGGGACCGTCAGGGCCATCCTGACCGGCCCCGACCCGGACCTGATCAAGGTCGTCCTCTTCCTTGACCGGGTGACCAGCGGCGACAGTCCCGCCGCCGTCCTGGCCGTTCTTCACCTCAGCGCGATCAGGATCACCTCCCACAGCGGCCGTAACCACCGGGTCACTCTCACCCTCCAGCTTGAGGAGGCGGCGCGGTGACCGCCGCCGCCGCGATAACCGCCCTGCACAGCGCAGCTGACGCGCTCGCCGTCGACCTGGCGGTGTGGGCGGCTCGCGATCCCGGCGACCTCAGCCGCGAGGCACTGGAGTCCCGCGCGAGCGCGATAAGGACGATCGACCGGGCGATAGGCGAGCTCAGCCGCCTCCGCCGCGAACTCGCGCCCGGCGTCCACCGGGCGCGCGGCAGGCACTCCTAGGGCACCTGGTGTAGGCCCGTCCGTACAGGGCCGGTCATCTCAGCCGTCTGCCGATTCAACCGGCCTGTTACGGTGCTGCCTCTCTGGCTTACATACCGATCAGGTCCCGCCAATTGGCAGGACGTTGCACACGGGCCTGCGCCGGGCGGGTAGGGCTGCTGTCGGCCATCAGGACGGCAGTAGCGTCATCGTGCTGCTTGACGCCGCGGAGAGGCCGCTCACGCTCTGCGGCCCGGACGAGTGCGATCACAACGCCGGGCCCGCTGGTCTCCAGGATTGAGAAGACGTGCTCCCACTCGTAGCCGTAGGACTCGACCAGCCGCGACACCCCGTCCGTGAAGATCCCTACCTCGGTCCCCGCCCTGAATGGCGCGCTGCCGGTGACAGCGTGATACGCCGCCTCCGGGTCGGTGCTGGCCACCCAGAAGCCGCCGGGCTTGTTGCGGAGTGACCGGACGAGCTCCAGTGAGTAGGGGCGGCCGCCTGGAAGGTGCGCTAGACGGTCATCGACGGCGGGCACGAGGACCTGGTCTGCGGCCCGGATCACGATAGGCGAGTCAGCAAGTGTGAGGTAATCGGCCACGTCATCCCGCACGCGCACGATCGAGATCGTGGAGGAAGGGCTGTCCGGGTTGGCGAGGTCGCAAGTCCCGGCGTGGGCATCCCTGGTCTCCTTGATTGCCCCGGCCAGCAGATCGGCCAGCGGCCCGGAGCCTAGGAGGATTCGCCGGGCGACGGCGGCCGCCAGGTGCCGCACCAACCACGGCACGTCATGGATACAGCCGCTGTTGACCCCGGCCGGGGCGGTGGCGCCGTCGAGCACGACTGCCCACTCGTTCCCGCATATCGCGTAGTCCTCGTTGACGTGGCCCGGAGCGCTCTCGGTGGCGTAGGTGATCCGCATTCTCGCTCGCCTCAATCCGGTACGGGGAAATCGTAGTCGAAGGCCACCATGTCGCCCGCTATCACGGCGATCATCACTTCGAGAGGACGCCCCCGCGGGTCATAGACGGTGCGGACCAGTTCCGCAACGGGCGTGCCTTCCGGAAGCTGGAGGGCGGCACTCTCGGGTCCGGTCGGCATGCGCAGAGCGATTTCCTCGCGGATCCGCGCGAGCCGGTAGCCGGCTTCCTCGATGCGCGCGAACCCGCCGCCCGGTCCCGTGTCCTCTTCCTTCAAGGCGGGTACCGCTTCGGCGAGCGCCGCCTCGTAGTAGCTGTCGGCGAGCTGGTTGGGTCGGCCGTCAATGAGGGTAGTCCGGCGCCGGACGTGCACGGGAGTGCCCGTCTCGATCCCGAGCCGCTCCGCAGCGGCCGCCGGGGCTGGCGTCGTCCCGAGAAACCGCATGAGCTGGCTGGCCTCGAGTCCTTGCCGGGCGGCCTCGGCGACGAGGATCGCGGAACCGGATGACCAGCGGCTGCGTGAGTACCTGTCCGTTCCGTGGCGCCGGGCCCGGGCCCGCTCCCGGACGAATGTCCCCTTGCCCTGGACCGTAATCAGCAGGCCCTGCTGTTTCAGCAGGTCGGCTGCCTTGCGGACCACGGCGAGACTGCATAGGTACGTGTCGGCCAGGGCGTCATAGGTGGGGAGCTGCTGCCCCGGTGCGTACTCGCCGGCCTCGATCTTCGCCCGGATGTCGTCGGCCACGCGGACCTGCAACGGTCGCGCGTCAGTCGGCCCGGTGCTCATGAGCTCACGATAACGGCTTCGTATGTCTGCATACAAAGGGTTGACGGCCTCTCTGTCCAGTGAGAACCTGAATCTAGAGATTCTGTATGCAGACCTACAGACTGCCTTATAACTGAGGCCTCCCGGCCTATCCGCCAAGACAACCCGGGAGGCAGAGCCCCTGCGAAGGACCCCGCATGCAACCTAACATCACCCACGACCAGCCAGGTGCAGGTGATCCCCTCATCGCCGTCTGCGCCTTCCCCGGCACTCCGGAGTCGGTCCGCGCGGCCCGGGCCTGGGTTTCCGGTTTCCTGGCCGACCCGGACGCTGCGGCGGATGCCGCCCTGATGGTGTCCGAGCTGTTCACCAACGCTATCCGGTACACCGCTTCCCGCCTGCCCGGCGGCGAGGTCACGGTGATCGTCCAGGCCGGGCAGGACCGGGTCCGGGTCGACGTCTTCGACGACGGCCCGGTATACCCCTGCTCCACGATCCCGGGCGGTCTCGGCCTGGGCCTGGTCCTCGTCCGCCAGCTCGCCGAGGCGTGCGGCGGCGACGGCACCGGCAAGTGGTTCACCCTGCGCACCGGCGGCGCCCGGTGAGCGCCGCCGCCCTCGGCCCCCGTCAGGCCGCGGTGCTCGAGCACTTGCGGGAGCATCCGGGATTGACCGCCGGCGAGCTCGGGCGCTTCTTCGGCCTGCGGCATTACCCGCTGGAGCTGCTGCGCAGGCTCGAGGGGAAGGCCCGCGCCGTCGGCGTCACCGCCTGGGAGCCCGGCCAGGGCCGGCGGGTGACCCGCTGGCATGCCGCGCCGCCCGGCACGGTGCCGCCGCCTCCGCCCGGCGCCGACCCGCGGGCGGGCCGCCGCAAGCAGGAGCGGGATCGGCTGAGCCAGCGCGCCCGTCGCGCCCGCGCCCGCGGCCTGGCCGTCCAGCCCGGCATGGAGGCCCCGTCGCTGCGGTCGGCCCCCGCGGGGGCACCGGACCTTCCCGGCGCCGCGTGCCGTACCGCCGACCCTGAATTGTTTTTCGCGCCGGAGGCCGAGTTCGTGTCCGCCCGTCGGCGTCGCGAGGCGGCAGCCAAGGCCATCTGCGCGGGATGCCCGGCCCGGGCGGCCTGCCTGGCCTGGGCGCTGGACACCCGCCAGGCCTTCGGCATCTGGGGCGGCGCCGGCGAGGACGAGCGCCGGGCCATGCTCCGCCGCCAGGCGGCCCGGAGGGCATCGTGAGCGCCCGCCAGTACGTGACGGAGGTGGGCTACCCGCCGGCGGGCAACGGGCCGCTGCAGAGCCTGCACCGGCCGATGCCGGCACCCGAGCCGCTCCCCGAGCCTGAGCCGGAGGCGGAGCTATGAGCGGCGACACCTCGCGCCCGGAATACCACCTGCAGTTTGCTGACGGCCGCTGCTATCCCGGCCAGGTTTCCGGCCTGGAGGCCCGGATGGAAGCACACGGCCAGGAGCCCGAGCCCGAGCCGGAGGCCGAGAGGTGAGCCGCCATCCGGTAGGGACGATCTACCTGCTGCATTTTGACCAGCCGGTGTCCGATCATGCCCGGCATTACCTGGGATGGGCGTCCGACCTCGCCGCGCGCCTGGCGGCTCACCGCGAGGGCCGCGGCGCCCGGCTCATGGAGGTGTGCAAGGAACGCGGCATCACCTGGCACGTCTCCCGCACCTGGGAAGGCACCAGGGACCGCGAGCGGGCCATCAAGGACCGGGCCGAGGGCCCGAAGCTGTGCCCGGACTGCACCCCGAACCCCAAGCCGGTGGCGGCAGGCCGGTCAGCGGCAGCCAGGCCCGGGCCGAAGACGCCCGTCCCGGATCCTAACTTGCCGTGGCCATGGCCCGGCCGTCCCGACCTTGAGGCCGCGGCGAACGGCTACGCCGAATACCAGGGCCTGGTGGACGCCCTGGTCAGCCAGTGGAAGGCCGAGGCGGCCACGGGGCGTTCCGGGGTGCCCGCTCCCCGCGTGCCTGAGCCGGAAATCGAGGCACCCGAACCCGAGATGGAACTGGAGGCAGAGCTGTGAGTCGCCTTGTTCCCGTCCATAACCCGCATCCCGGCGGGACGTACATCTGGTTCACGGTCCCCGACGAGCCCGCGCCTGAGCAGCCGGAAGCCGACCTGGAACCGGAGGCTGAGCCGTGAGCGGCGGCCCCTTCCCTCACCTTCAAGCACCCGGCCCGCAGCACTGCCCTGGTAAGCACGCCGCGGGCCGGGCTCACTCCCAGCGATGACCCGGAGGTCATTACCGATGAGCATTAACAGCGTCCCACGGGACCTAGACGACATCCGGGCCGCCTCTGGCCTGCCCCGACGCCCGGTTCCTCCGGCACCCGTGGCGGATCCTGTTCCGCCGCGGGGCCCGGGCCTGTTCGCGGTGGCCCGGGCCAACGGCGAGACGGCTATCACGAATATCAGGCGGCTGGCCGGGGCTGAGCGCGCTCCGGGCTCGTCCCTGGTCTCGGCCGCCACGATCCTGCTGGGCCTGCTGGCCGCGGGCCTGTTCGTGGTCACGCTGAACGCGCAGTACAAGTACATTTTCGCGGCTAAGCAGCAGCGGGTCCCGAGCGTGATCGAGGCCTGCTCGCTGGACCTGGGCATGGCGATCTTCGCCTGTCTCGCTCTCGGCCTGGCGATGGCGGGCCAGACGGCGCGGATCGAGCGGGCGCTAATCGTGGCGTGCGCGGCCGGGTCGGCCGGCCAGAATTACGCCGCGGCGGATGTCACCTCACCGCGGTCGGTGGCCGCGTACGTCGTGCCCTCGCTGTTCCTGGCGCTGGTGGTCGACCGGGTCGTGGCGGTGGTCCGCCGTCACGTCCTTGGTGCCGCCGAGCGGTCGGTCTGGGTCACGGTCGGCCGGGCCGCGGCCATGCTGGCCCGGGGGCTTGGCCTGGTCCTGCTGTACCTGCTGCGGTTCGTGCTGGCCCCGCCGTCGACCGGCGCGGGCCTGCGCCGGGCGGTCCTGGCCGCTGCGCCTGTCCCGGCCGCGCCGCCCTGGCAGGCACTCCCGCCGCCCGGGGTCCCGGAGATCGGGCCGCCGCCGGTGACCGAACCGCCGGAACTGGAAGGCGCGAGCAAGAAGGCCCGGCTCACCTGGTGGTACCGGCAGGACCCGGACTACGGCATCCGGGGTTCCGCGGCCGCGGCGGCGAAGCGGATCGCCCCGGTGGTCGACCTGAGCGAGGGCACCGCCCGCGCCTATATCGGCGCGATCCTGGACGGCCTTGAGCGTGAAGGCAGGGCATCATGACCGGTTTCGCTGCCTGGGTTGTCCGGTTCCTGATCGGCCTCGTCCGGGACCTGGCCGTGTTCGCCATCCATCACCGGTTCACCGGCCTGGCCGCCCTCCTGGGCGCCGCCGCCGGGCTCGTCTTCTACCGGGCCATGCTGAGCCGTACCGCGCAGCGCCGCCGCCGGGTCCGGGCGCTGCGCTGGCGGATCCGGCTCCGCCTGCGTTCCGGGCCGGGGTACGCCTCGCTGGCCGAGCTGTGGCTGCGGTGGGGCCGCGCCGCGGCGCTGCACCATGGCGGCCGCGCCCGGCCGGGCCTGAGCCTGCGCCGTCGGCTGGCCGCGTCAACCGTGGCCTTCGCGGTGTACCTCGGTCGCGCGCAGTACGGCCGCCGCGTCTACGCGCGGATGGAGGACCAGGTCATCATCCTGGCCCCGCAGCGGACCGGCAAGTCCGGCATCATCGCCGACCGGCTGCTCGACCACCCCGGCCCGGCCATCGTCACATCGACCCGCGCCGACCTGTACCAGCTCACCGCGGGTGCCCGGTCGCGCCGCGGGCCGCTGCATGTGTTCAACCCGCAGAACGTCGGCGCCCTGCCGTCGACCTTCGGGTGGGACATCCTCGGCCCCTGCCGGGACCCGGTGATGGCCCGCCGGATGGCCGGGTGGCTCACCGGCGCTATCGCCACGGAGAACGCGAACCACGGCAACCTGGAATGGTTCGAGAAGAAGGGCGACGTGGCCATGATGGCGCTGCTGTACGCCGCGGCGCTCGGCGGCTACACCATCACCGATGTCTACCGGTGGGTGCAGCTCGACGGCCACGAGAACGCCCTGCGGGTGCTGGCCAGCCAGCCCGGTGCCGGGCTGCTGCTGGCCGTGGTCAAGAAGATGCTGGCGGAGAACAAGACCGCCGGGTCGGTCCGCGAGACTATCGACCTGTCGCTGTCCTGGGTGGCCATTCCCGCCCTGGCGGCCGCGGTCACCCCGCGCCGAGGCGAAGGCTTCGGCCTGGCTGAGTTCATCGCCGGCAACGGCACGCTGTACATGATCGCCACCGGTGACGAGGATTCCCCGGTCGCGCCGCTGTTCCGCGCGTTCACCTCGTGGGTGCACTGGCAGGCCGGCCTTATCGGCAGCACCGCCCCGGCCGGACGGCTCGACCCGCCGCTGTGGCTAGGCCTGGACGAGGTGACCACGATCTGCCCCGTCGACCTGCCCGTGATGCTGTCCGACAGCGCCGGGAAGGGCGTGCTCATCACCGCGGTGGCGCACGGCACCAGCCAGCTTGAGGAGCGCTGGGGCGAGGCCGGCGCGAAAACCGTGTGGGCCTGCTGCGGGACCAAGATGATCCTCGGCGGGATCAGCGACGCAAGGACGCTGGAGGACATCTCGCAGCTGTGCGGGACCATTGTCATCGGCGAGGACGACGACAGGACCGTCCGGGTGGTCCCGCCCGAGCTGGTCCGCGCCCTGCCGGACTGGCGGGCGCTGGTGATCCGGATGAACCTTTTCCCCGCCGTCGTGAAGTTCCGGCCCGCCTGGAAGCGTCTGGGCTACCGGTTCGGCCGCCGGGTCCCGGTCTACGTCCCGCGCCCGTACCAGGCGCAGGACCCGGCCAGCGTGCCGGCGGCCCGCGAGCCCGCCGAGCTGGAATCGGCGCTCACTGAGGCGGACCTGGCCCGGTTCTTCGAGACCGGCCCCAAGGACACCGCGGCGCCGGGCGCGTTCCCCTTGCCGGCAGGCCCGGATCCGCGCACCTTCAAGCCTGGGAAGCCGTCATCGTGAGCCGCCGGAGCCGCCCGCCGCAGATCCTCGCCGGTCCCCGGTGCGGCTGGCCGGACCGCGAGTGCAAGGCGCCGGACAGCGCCCACGGCTCCGGCGGCGGGCAGCGCCGCCCGTGGACCTACCACGATGTGCAGTGCCAGGTGCCGAACCCGGACCCGGGCCCGCACCTGGACGGGTATCCCGAATGCGGCCTCATCGACGGCCACGCCGGCGGCCACGACTACGTCCGGCACGCCGCGGAGGGCTACCTGCCCGCAGCCGCGGCAGCCCGGGAGCCAGAGCCCGAGCCGGAGCCTGAACTGGAGGCCGGGCTATGACGTTGGAAGAGTACGAGCGCCGGCAAGCTGAGGGCGCAGCCAGGGGCGCAACCCCGGAGATCTGCTGCCGCATTGACGACCTGCCCGCCTGGCCATCCGCGTGGCTCGCGCCGCTCGCGCCGCTCGCGGCCTGGCTGCGCCCGGGCCAGCCGGAACCCGAACCAGAACCTGAACTGGAGGCAGGCTAATGGCCGGCATTCACCCCGAACTGGCGGCGGCCCGCGCCCGCGCCGAGGAGGCCGGGGCACGGTACGAGGCTCACCCGACCCTGGCAAACGCTCTCGAGAACAGAGCCGCCGCCGATGCGCACCTGGCCGCTGAGGTCCAGTACAACCACGAGCTGCCGTGGGCCGAACCGGAACCCGAGCCCGAACTGGAGGCAGAGATCACTTGACCGAGCCCGATCCGGTAGCCGCCCTGGCCGCGCAGCTTGACGAACTGCGCGGCCAGCTGGCGCGCTACACGGGCGAGACCGGCCACCTGCGCGCCCGGCTGGCCGAGGACTCCGGCCAGGTCCTGATGCTTCGCGTGGAGGTCAAGCAGCTCCGCGAGGAACTGGCCGAGGCGATCGAGAAGCGGAAGCTCAAGCCGCCGCCTGCCCCGTGGTGGTGCGTCAGCCGCGCCGAGGGCGAAGCGATGCTCGCCGGGCTCCGCGAGTGGGTCGAGACGTTCCTGCGGCCGCACTACCCGGGCTACGCGGCCCGGCTCCCGCGCTGCTGGGCAAACCACCCGGAGGCCGTCTGGGAGTTGTCCACGCTGCGCGCCGAGTGGCAGCGGATCTACGACGATGAGGACAACCGGGACCTGGCGGGCGCCCTCGGCTGGCATGACCGGTTCCTGCCCGGCGTCATCACCCGTCTCGCCGCGGCGATCAAGTGCGACGAAACCGGCTGCAGGGCGCACCGCTCCCGCTGACAGGACCGGAAGGCCCCGGCGCGTCTCCGCTGCGCCGGGGCCTTCTGCGTGTCCCGCTAGATCTCCGCTTCCATCTCGGCGTCCGCCTCGGCCTGATGCTGGTATCCGGCCTCGCCCGGCTGCCAGGAGGCCTCCAGGGCGGCCTCGGCCTGAACCTGGGGCTGCTGCCACGGCGCGGGCTCGCTCAGGGCCTCCCGCTGCGCCTCGGCGCGCCGGGCGTCCTCGGCATCCATCCGGGCCGAGGCCTCGCCGATCATCCGGCTGATGTCCTGCAGATCCTCGCGGATCTCCGCGTAAACGCCCTTCCCTACCCCTTCGGGCGCGATCTCCGGTGCCGGCTCCGGCTGGCGCGGCTCCTGCCCGAATAGCTCGGGATACCGGTCCCGGTACTGCAAGTACCAGTCGATTCCGGACTGCGGCCGGACGGCCTCCGGCGCCGGCTCCGGCCGGGGTTCTGCCCTTCCCCCGGTCACGGCCTCGGGCTGCGCCTGGTCCTGCCCCGCTTCCGCTTCTGCTCCGGCGACCGCGGCGGCTTCCTTGCGGGACTGCCCCCGGGCGACGATCTCCTCTATCCGCGCCATGACCTCCTCGCGAGTCTGAGGCTGCCTTTCCTTGCCCGCTGTTTCCGCCGGCCGCCCGCCCTGCCCGCGCTCGCGGAGCTCGCGCGCCGCGGCCTGCGCCTCGGCTTCCAGCGGGGCGTGCGCCTCGGCCCATTCCCGGTGGGCGGCGTCGGCTACCCGCAGGCTGGTGAGTTGCCCGTCGTGCACTTTCACCAAAGCCTCGGCCGACCTGACCATGGCGACGTCCGAGGCCTCCGCGGCCCGCTCGGCCTGCCCGGCCGCGACATCGCGCTGCCGTTCGACGGAGGCCAGCTCCGCGCTGACTTCCCGCGGGGCGATCGCCACGGCGCGTTCCCGCTCGAGCAGGCGCGCCTCGAGGTCCGCGTTGCCCATCGCCTTGAGCAGCGCCCGGTCGTCAGGAAGCTCTAGCGCCCGGATGCTGGCATGGAACATTTCCCGGAGCACGCCCTTCCCGGCGGGTACCGGGCCGATCGCCTGCTTCGGGTCGGTGATCCCGGCCGCCTCGCGGTATGCGCCGACGAGGCCGGCGCGGCGCTCCCACTCCTTGCGCAGGGCCCCGGCTTCCGGTGGCGGCACGCCCCACGCCTGCAGCGCCCACTCTTGCGGCCTGGCCGCCTGTTCACGGCCTAGCTCGGCCTGCCGGGCGTCGGCCGCCTGGTAGGTCTCGGCGATTTCCGGCGCGGCCCCGCCCGGCGTGCGCTCAGCGAATGCCTGCGTCTGGCCCCGGGCGGGGGGTGCCGCTTTTTCCAGGCGGCCATGCAGGACGCCCGCGATGCTGCGGGCGCCTTCCATCGACCTGCCGGTGATCAGGTCAAGCGAGGTCTCGACCGTCCGCCCGCCGAGCTCGTGCTCGCGGAGCAACTGCAGGAACGCAGGGCGCTCCGGGTCCTGCGCGTACCGCTCATACTCGCGGGGACTGAGCCGCTGGCGGACCGCCTCGTCGATCTGCGGGACCACGTCGCGCCACCAGAACGCCTCTGAGATGGTGATCAGGTGCCCGATGCTGGTCGCATAGTCCTGCGCGGCCTTCATCTGCTCCAGGGCGGTGCCGAGCGTGTCGTCCTTCGCCAGGACCCCGGCCATCACCGCCTCCCACGGAGCCATCAGCGGCCCCGGCTCCGGCTCCGGCGGCGGCGTGAAGGCCCGCAGCGCCGCCTCGGTGTCGCCGCGCTGGAGATGCTCGTGGGCCGCGTGAAGCCGTTCCGCCGCCGCCTTGTCCCGGTCCTGCCGTGACGGCGCGGCGGGATCCGGCGGCCCTGTCTGGACGAACAAGACGTTGCGTTCCCGCCCCCGGGTCGCCCCGACATAGGCCAGGTCCCGCGTCATGCCCTCGCTGACCAGCAGGTAACCCGCATCAACGGTCCGGCCCTGGGCGGTGAACACGTTCCCGGCGTAGCCGAGCTCGGCGGACTCCTCGAGGTAGGACGCCGGAACCGGGAACGGCGCCGACCAGCCGCTGTCCCCGGCCTGGCGGACCGCATCGGCGAACAGGACAGTCCCTCTCCGGTGCCATCCCGTGATCCGGAGCATGTCCCGGTTCGCCAGCGGCTGGCCGCCCGCGTCGATCCGGGTGTTCAGCCGGGCGCGCACCAGGTCTCCGGTCCCGGCCTGGTTGCCGTCTGACAGCGTCACCATCGCCCGGCCGTCGATCCGGCCGCGCTCGGCCAGCTGCTCGCGTGCCATCCGTGCCAGCGCCGCGGCCTCCTCGTTGCTGCCGGCCATCAGCAGGGAGTTCTTGCCCCGCAGGTAGTCCGTGAGCCACAAGCCGACAGCGTCCTCGCGCATCCGCGCGGCCTCGCCGTGGTAGATCCGCCCGTGGCGGGCGTACTCGCCGAGAGCCAGCACGTCACCCTCGCGCAGCCGCAGCGACGCCGGCCCTTCCCAGGATTCGGCGAACCTGCGGACCTCGGCGAGCTTCCAGTTCCCGTTCTTACGCGCCATCAGGCGGAAGATCCCGCCGGCCTCCACCGGGCCGAGCTGCTCGGTGTCGCCGACCGGCTTGGCCCTGGCCCCGGTCTTGTCCAGGATCTGCCAGAGCTTCACGATGTCAGCGGTGGCGAACTGGCTGGCCTCGTCCAGGACCAGGACGTCGTTCTCGTATACCGGGACGTGACCGCGGGTCCGGTCAGAGCCCTTGATCTTCCCCAGGAACTGCGCCAGGTTGTAGGTCTCCGTCATGCCCTCGTCGGCCATCACCCGGGCGGCGTTCTCGCCGAGGGTGATCCCGATGACCCGGCCGCCGGTGAGGGCGGTCCAGGCCGCCGCGAACGCGGCCATGACCCGGGTCTTGCCGGTGCCGGCGGGGGCGATGAGGCACTCGGCCATCACCCCGGACGTCAGCATGCCCTTCACGACCTGGCGCTGCTGGTAGTCCAGGTCAGTCCCGGCCAGCGCGGCGTCTGCCTGTTCGCCGGTGACCAGCTGCGCCCTGCGGGCCGCTGCCCGCTCGATAACCCATTCCTCGCTGTCCAGGTGCGGCCTGGTGACGTACCGGGCCTCACCGGGCGGCCGGTAGATGCTCGTCCCGTCCCGGCGCTGGCCGAGCCGCGCCGTGTCGACCACGTCGGGCACTGGCGCTATCTGGATGATCTCCGTCCCCGATACCGACCCTGGCGGTGCCGCAGGGCCCGGATCATCCCAGCGCTGCACCGGCGCCGCCTGCCCGCCGAGGGCATCATCCGCCATCGTCTCGAGGTAGGCCACCTGGTCGACTCCGGCCGGGAGCTGACCGAGCGCCCGGTGCATCTCCCAGACCAGCTTCCCGCGCGTCCACGTCGAGTTCTGGCGCTGTACCTCGGCCACGCCGACCCGTATCGCCCTGGCTCGCTCGGAGTCGCTTGGCATCCTGCCCGGCTCCCGCTCGGCGGCGAAGCGGGCCACCGCTTCCGGCAGGGTCTCCAGGAGCTGGACGCTCTCGTTCTCCGCCGTCCGCATCCACTCGGCGAGCGCCCGCTGAGCGGCTTCGGCTTCCTGCCCGGCGGTCCGCTTCGGCAGGTGCTCCTTGGCTTCGCGGGTCTCGACGGTCGCTTTCTTCCGCAGCTTGTACAGCGCGGCCCGGTCTGGCGCCCGGCCGTCGTGATCGCGTTCGTACTGCGCGACGAGCTCGCGCTTCCGGGCATCCACGTCCGCGCTCCGCTTGGAATAGGCGGCCATCGTCTCCCGCTCGATTCCGCCGACGTCGAATCCGTTGCCGTCTTCCTGCTTGACCAGGGCCAGGCCCGCCGCGGCGAGCTTGCCGGCCAGGATCCGCGAGGCCACCGCCCCGAGGTAGAGCCGGTCCGCCCATAGCGGTTTCCCGTCGAGCGCCCGCCACTTCTCATCCGCTCCGTCCGCCCGCTGCGCACGGTTCAGGATCTCCAGGTGCACATGCAGGTTCGGCTCGCCATCCCGGTTCGTGTGCTGGACGAACGCCCCGACCACCAGGCCGTCCGCGTCGCGCCACTCCCCCGACGTCGCGCTGTGATGCCCGGTCCGCACGTAAGCGGCGTGCTGCTCGATCCAGGTCACTAGCTCGCTCGCCGTCTCGTCCAGGGCTGCTCCGATCTGCTCGGCCTGCGCTTCGAGCCGCTCCGCGTCCTGCCCGCGGTCCTCGTCCCGGGCACGCTTCGCCGCGGCCCGGTACCCCACCTGCAGGAGGCTGACCGACTTCTCGACGCTGAGCACCATGTCGATGAACTGGGTAGCGGTCCTGACCTTCGCCCGCTCGGCGATCTCGATGTCCCGGACCTTCTCCGGTGTCGCGAACCGGCCCAGCGCCGCCACCCTGGCGTCGATCCGCTCCTGCGCCGCGGCGAGCTGGACGCTCTTGTCCGGGTAGCGGTGCCGCCGCTGCGACGTGGTCAGCCGTGTCCCGTCCGGCGCGATGTCGTAGTGGTATAGCGCCCGCATAGCCTCAGCGTTCGCGGCCCCCTCCACGCTGGTGCCGCCGATGCGGCCGGACAGGGCGAGCTTCGCCGCTCCGCGGCCCATCCACCGGCCGGGCGGCTCGCCGCCGGCGGTCAGGTGGTAGTCAACGCCGACCTGCCCGAGGTGGTAGTCCACATCGAACCCGCTTTTGAGCGTTACCTGCGCCACGCCACCTCCTTAGCCATCGTGAGCGAGCGCAGCGAGCGACACGACCACGGTCATCGTTCGTAGATGCATGTGACTGGATAGGTATTCTGGCCCTTCGATGGTAGCCGGCGGTCCTGCTGCCTGTCGTACCCTTGCCTTACGGTCAGGGGATGGTTCACGTCCACGGGACGCCCGGCCAGAGCCTTCGTGAAGATGGCGTCCGCGCCTATGGCCGTGTCGCGATCAGGGCCCGCTTTATCGAGGAGGCCGCTGCCCGCGCTCTGGAGAGGTGGCTATCCGGGCGCCCGGACAGCGCCGAGCTGCACCTGTTCCACGACCTCAGCGGCTTCCGCGACGTCGCCGGGCACGGCTTCGGCCCAGTAAGCCTGGGCACAGCGAACATCGACCACGTCATCCTCAGCGGCGCCGGGTGGCTCGTGATCGACGACAAAGCGACAGCGGCCGGAACCCTCACGACTGATGACCGCGGCCGCGGGGTGCTCATCGAGGAAAACGGCGCGCGCCGCCCTGAGCCCTGGCTAGACAGCACCAAGATGCGGTCGGCGGCCGCGATCCTCGTCCGGCTGACCGGGCTGCGCGGTTCCCCGGTGTGGGTGACCCCGGACGCCACCAGGCACGACCCGGGCGTCCTGGAGGCCCGCGCCTTCAGGTACGGCGGGACGATCTGCTCAATCGGCGAGGTCGCCGCCGGGTTCCTCGCCGACCGGCTGCCCGTACCGCAGCCGCCCGCTGCCCCCTGTGTTGTCGCGGCGCTCGCGCAGTATGCCGCCCGCCCGGCCTGACTCCCGGTTGCCGTCCTAGCCCTCTGACAGTCCTCCGGCGCATACTCGGACCATGGGCACCAATAGCCCGTTCTGGGTGCCCGGTGAGGCCGAGCGCGAGGACCGTGAGCGCCTGGAGGATGGCGTCACGGGGCTTTACGGCGACCTGCCGCCGGGAGTCGGCCCGCTGCTCGGCGTGGCAGCCGAGCACGTCGCCCGCGCGTTCGACGCCTACGCACATGGCAACTGGGAACTGTGCGATGCCCTGCTGGCCGAAGGCCAGGGCGCGGCAGGCGAGATCTTCACGTACCTGGCCGAGCGTGTCGCCTCTCCCTCGTACCCGTACCGGGTCGATTCGCCGCACTGGGATGCATTCCTCGCGCACCTGGCCGTCACGGTGCTGGCCCCGCCTCCCCCTCCCCCTCCCCCGCCGCCTGCAGCCGAGTCCGAGGCCAAGTTCCGCGAGCGGCTGCATCAGATGGTCCTGGACGCCGAGGCCAGGAAAGCCGCCAGGGCCGAGCGCGCGCCTCGGCCGTCGTCTGAGCCGGACCTGTCCAAGCCGGGCGGCCTCGCCGACGAACTGCGCGCCATGGGCCTCATGTGACCTGGCTCCGCCCGACTATCAGGCCCTCAACCGCTGGGTAGCCAAAGCCGGGGTCGAACTTGATCTCCCGGCGAGCAAACTCAGTCTCGCCCAGGCGATCCGGGTCATGATCCGGGGCCGCCGCAGCCGACGACGTTGTCAACGGCGTTGTGCTCGACCTGCTGCGCAGAGAGCGGGAACAGGCGTAATTCGTGCCCGGCGGTCCTTCTAGCGCGAACTGTCAGACCGCCGGGCACACTCCCATCAGGTGAAGACGAGAGGACACAATCATGACCGATCAGGACAACGAGCACGAACCCATCCCGGACATGGTGCTGCGGACCTGGCCAGACGTGAAGCGGTGGACCTGGCTCTCCCGCTGCGGCTCCGCGGCGAGCACGGGCACGTTCCCGGTGCCGCCCACCTCGTGGTGGTTGATGACGCCCGCACGGACGCGCTCGGCCGGCCGTCAGCGCGGCTCAGGCCGCAGACCCGGACTTCATCCGCGTGACCTACGCCCAGTTGCGCATGGCGCTCATGCGGAACATCGGCCGCCGGGTGGCCTGCCTGGACGCAACCCCGGTCTGTCACGAGGAAGACGGCCGCTGCGTCTACTGCGGACTCCAGGCTGACGAGCACCAGCTCCACTCGGCAGTGACATCGAGGGCCGGGCCGACGCGCTGGCGGGTGTCCTGTTCCCGTGCTAGTCCTGGCCGGCCCGGCGCCGCTTCGGCGCGTTCGGGGCTCCTGCTGACCCGCTCTCCTGGCGCGCTTGGGCCAATTCGGCCCGCGCGGCGTCGAGGTCGCGCTCGGCGCGCTCGGCCCGGGTACGCAGCTCGCCGCGCGACTCCTCGAGCACCCGGGCGCGCGATTCCAGCGCGCCGCGCAGCTCCTCGCGCTCGCGGGCGGCGTCGGCGCGCAGCTGCGCGAGCTCCTCGGCGTGCGCCGCCGTCACCTGGGACAGGCGGCTGGCGGTGTCGGTGAGCCGGGCGAGGATCTCGTCTCGTTCCCGCTCGGCGTCGGCGCGCAGCTGGTCGAGGTCGCGCGCTGCGTCTTCCCGCACTCGCGCGATCTCTGCGCGTGCGTCGTCCGCCCGTGCGTCGGCGGCCGCGGCGCGCTGGTCAGCCTGCGCGGCCTGCGCGAGGGCTTGGTCCCGGGCGTCGTTCGCGGCGCGGACCTGCGCTTCAGTCTCGGCCCGTGCACGCTCGATTGCTTCCCGCGCCTGCTGCTCGGTTTCACCGATGCGGGTCTCGGCGGCGCTCGCCGCGGCCTCGGCTCGCCGGATCGCCTCTGCGGCCTGCGCCTGCGCTTCCTCGATGCGCGCCTGAGCGTCGGCGCGGATTCGTTCCAGGTCCGCGGCCGCGTCCGCGCGCGTCTGCTGGGCTTCGGCCTGGGCCTCGCCGGCGCGCTGTTCGGCGTCACTGCGCGCGGCCTCTGCGGCCTGGAGCCTCTCGTCGGCCTCTACTGCGGCGGTGCGCGCCTCCTCGGCGTCGGCTTCGGCCTGCTGTCTGCGTTGTGCCTCGCGGGCGGCGTCGGCTTGGGCCGCGCCAACCTGCTGGGCTGCCTCCGCCTGCACTGTTTCCACCTGCGCCTCGGCCGCTTCGGGGTCAGCGGCCCGCTCTAGTTGCGCGGTCAGCTCGCCGAGCTTGGCTGTCAGGGCGGCTATGTCGGCCCGAATCCCCCTGCGCAGCTCGGTGGCCCGGGCGGTGGCCATGGTGACCGGCCGCCCCAGGTCTTCGGCTTCGGCGCCGCCCTGGCGGGCTAGCTCCTGGCGGCGCCGGAACGCGGTCAGCGCGCTGTGCGGCTTCCCGGTAGCCGGATCTGGCTGGCCGCAGTACTTGGGCTTGGCGCCAACCACGTCCCCGGCGGCGCGCGGCTCGTTTTCGCAACCGGGGTACGCGCATCTGACGGCGACGACTTCCGGCGTGCTGCTGGACATCGGCAGGCTCCTCTCGCGGGCTTGCGACTCGATTCTATCATCATTTCATGATGATATGCAATGAAATGGAATAAAATAATGAAATGATGAATGCCAAGCCAGCAGACCGGCGAATTGTCGGACGTTTGGGCTACTCTCCGGCGGTCAGTTCGCAACTGACCGCCGTGCCTGCCAGGCGTCCCAGGCCTGGTGAGACGAGACAATGAGACGAACTGCGCGGGGGTGGGTGCCCGCTGCCAGGTGCCCGCCGGTTCAGCAGATCCCCCGGCCTTCACGGAGGGTTAGTGCGTAATGATCATCAGCTTCCAGATCGCCGATGGCCTGACGTTCTGTCGTTACCGGGCACGGGCAGGGACCGTTGAGGACGGTCAGTTCGTCGTCACGGACGCGCCTGGCGAGCGGACAGGACCGTTTGGGAAATGGCACGTGTACGGCAGCGAGCTGCGAACCGCCTGCGGCAAGCCACTGCCCGACTCGATCGATACCGGAGTCGAGACCACCGTCGACGCGCCGCCTGGACCAGCGATATGCCTTCAGTGCTTGAGCAAGGTGTTGGTCGGCTAGGACGACTCCCGGCGGGCTACCGATGGCCGAGGACGCCGGGAGCTGGGCCTGCCGTCATACCGCAGACGTCACCAGATGCCCCTAGGGTGGGGACATCGAGACCCGTTGCCCTATACGGTATCGACCTGGCCGCAACAGCAACACGCATCTGCAACCTGGCGATGTAGTAAGGCGCCCGCCCGGCCGGAGCCAGAGCGGGCGCCTCGACAGCCTGTAGGCAAGCTAGAACGGAGGCTCGTCGCTGTACCTGCCGGGGGGGCTCCGAGGCCCACGGGTCCGGCTCGGCCTGCCCGCCGCGGCCGCCGTTCCCGGTGCTGGCCCGGGTGACCTTGCTGACCTTGGCCGTGGCGGTGCGGAGGCTGACGCCGACCTCATCCGCCTCGAGCTCGTAGACGGTCCGCTTCTCGCCGTCCTTCGTCTCATAGGAGCGCTGCCGGAGCTTCCCGGTCACGATCGCCCGAATGCCGCGGGTCATCGACTCGGCGACGTTCTCAGCGGCCTGGCGCCACACCTGGCAGGTCAGGAACAGCGTCTCGCCGTCCTTCCACTCCCCCGTCTTGCCGTCGCGGTAGCGGGGAGTGCTGGCGATCCGGAACCGCACGACCGGCTGGCCAGTCGGCGTGAACCGGAGCTTCGGGTCATCCACGAGGTTCCCCACCAGCGTCATCGTGCTGTCAGTCATCTTGGGTGTCCCTTCCGTGTGGGGCTGGCCCGGTCCGGGCCTGGTCTTCGGCAATCGCCGTTGGCGACCGGTGGCGGTCTGTCCGCCACCGCAAGGGCCACCGGCGCGCGCTGCCGGAGGCTCACTGTCAAGGGCAGCCCGCAGGGCTGTTTGCGTCAGCAAATGCGAAGCACCCTTGACAGTGAGGGGCAGTGCGGTAGCAGGCGATTGCCAGATTGAGCCCGGCCGCAGGCCGGTCCTCCCGGGTCCTGGCCCCGCGGCCTTGAGCGGGTGCCCCCCGGCCCGGAGTTCGCGGGAATGTCCTACCTCCGCGTTACTGTGAGCCCGGCGTGTCGGATCGTCCCGGCTGCGGTTTTTTCGGGCCTGATAGAGCTGATATTCCTATCTGGTCTGCGTTGCCTATCTGATCTGCTAGGACTATCAGTCCTGCATATACGATTCTCCTGCTAGCCTTGCCAAGGCTGCTAGTTCTAGCAGGCTTACTAAGCCTGATAGGTCAAGGAGAAATGCGTGAATTATCAGGCCTGCTAGCTGACTGGCCCGGGCGACTGCTGTACGGTGCGGCCATGACTGAAGCCCGGATGCGCGAACCTTGGGTGATCGCCCTCGCCTCGCAGAAGGGGGGAGTCGGCAAGACCACGCTCGCGCTCGAGCTGGCAGCCGTCTTCGCCGATACCTCAGGCAAGGCGCTGGTGGTCGACATCGACCCGCAGCGGTCGGCCGAGGAGATCATCACCGCGTCGGAGGTGGTGTCGTTCGACTTCGCGGCCGAGGACGACCCGCGAGTGCTCGAGCAGCTGCGGACCGTCCGGGAGTATGACGCCATCATCGTGGACTGCCCGGGCAACCTGGAGGACACCGAGACCCTGGCTGGCGTGCTCGCGTCGGCCACGTACGCGGTCATCCCGATGATCCCGGAGCGGGCGGCGGTGCAGCCGACGCTCCGGACGGCCCGGCTGTGCACCGACCACAAGGTGCCGCACCGGGTTGTGATCAACATGGCGGACCCGCTGAGGGGAGCGGGCCCGGTAGAGGCCGCGTGGGGCCTGCTCGACGGCCTGGAGGTCCCGCGGATGGTTTCGTTCGTCCGCCGGTACGTCGCGCACAGCCAGGCGCAGCTCGACGGGCGGATGATCACCGACTACCGCGGCGACCGGTCGGCGGCCGCCGCGCTGGCCGACGTCCGGCGGCTGCAGGCCGAGCTGCTGCTCGAGCTGGGGAGGATCTGATGGCAGGCCAGCGCAAAACCCTCGGATCGCTCGTAGAGAGCGCGTTCCCGGCTCCGCCAGTACCACCACTGAGCAGGCCTGATAGAACTGCTAAGCCTGATAAGCCTACTGAGGTTCCCGCCCCGACGGGATCGGCGGCGGCAAAGCCACCGGCGGCCGGTGACATGACGATGCGGTCCTGGTACATGCCGAAGGCATCGGCTGACCGGCTCGCCGCCTTGGTCGATGACGTGCACTTCGCGACGAGGCTGCCCAAGCACCTGATCATGGGCGCGCTCGTCAACGTGGTCGACCGGCACCGGGACGAGGTGGAAGCCGAGGCCCGGTCAGCCGGAGGCCAGTGACCTGTTGCGATACTCGAATGCATGGTCGATGATCGTCCGCAGGCTGACCGGATCCTGATAGCTCAGCTTACTGGCGAGGCCCGACACCGCGCCCAGTGGCGCGAACTCACCACCGCCGAGGAATCCGCCGCGGTGGCCGAGCTGCGCGACCTCGCGGGCGGCCGGGCGGACCTGCTTGCCGAGGTCTGCGGCCCCGCCCGGCGATCGGCGAGCCGGGACACCAGCTGGCGCACATCGGACGCTGGCAGTGGCATGACCACTTTTCTACACGAGCGGAGGCGAAGCCTGTGATTTTGGATTCCGGCACGTCGCGCCCAGCTCGCCCGCTACCCCTCCCGCATCACGGTGGGACGATCAGCCGGCCAATCCCCCCTGCCGGGACAGCTGCTCCGAAGACACGAACGTTAGTTACGCGCGTGTGATTCTACTGATCGGTAACATCATCCTTGTGATTGGTGATACACACGTGGCCCAGTGCGCCATCCTTGGATGGCCAGCGTTCCGGCATTTCGGCACCGAGATCGCTGACGGAGCGATCATCGAGAACACGTTGCGCTACGGCTACCGGCGCCTGGACTCGCACGCAGACTTCGCGCGCGGACGCAAGACCTGGATAGTCCTCTCAAACGCCACGGCGGAAGAACGAACCGAAGCTGCACGGCGCGCCGAGTCGAAGATCGGTCAGCACGCCTACAACCTGCTCTGGAACAACTGTGAGCACTTCGCTAGCTGGTGCGCCACGGGTATCGCAGTCAGCCAGCAAGTCATCGAAGTGGCGCGAAGGGTTCTCGGCGCCGCGTTCATGCTCGCAGGAGCATTCCTTGCTTGGGCAGGCCTCGTCGTCCTGAGCGCCGCCCTGGAGGATTAGAGGCCTCTGCAAGTCATGGCCGCAGGCTGACGTAGCCCGCCGTTGCCCGGCGGAGAAATGTCAGTCTCGGTCGTTACTGTGCCGGCCATGGAAGACCTCGCAGAGCTCGCTGCCTCGGCCACCGCGTTCGCTGCTAGGGAGCACCTGATGACCGTGCCCGCCGTTCCTCAGCATGACTACGGGCCGGAGGTCTGCCTCGGTCCCGATGAGCTGAGCCTGCCGGAGTTCCTGGAGCTGGCGGGCAGGCTTGGCGGCGGCGTGCTGTACCTGCGGGCCGTCCTGTTTGATCCAGGCGTCGTCGACGGCGGCTTGGCGGACGGCCTGCCTGAGCGCCTGGCCCAGCACAAGGGCCAAACCGGCCAGGTCAGCGTCGCGTTTGCGGCGAACGGCCTGGTGCACTTCTGGGAGCAGGACACGGCCTGGTATCTGGAGTGGGAGGAACTTGCCGGTGCCGCCGTGTCGCGATCCAGCATTGACGAGGGCGAGGACGACGCCGGCCGGCTCAGCCCGGAGGAACGGGTCCGGCTGGTCGGCGAGCTGGCGGATGCGATCCTGGCTGACCCGCAGTTCCGGGCCGCGCCCCGAAACGAGAAGCAGCGGATGGCCCGCCGGGCCATCCCCGAGGGCACGGGTCAGTGGCTGGCCTGGGATGCGGTCCGTGAGGCCTGCGTGCGGGTGATCCAGGCGGCCCAGGAACGGTATGACCAGCTCGAGGACCAGCTCGACGATCTGGCCGCGGAGCTGGTGGCCAGCCCGGAGTACCAGCGGGCCAGCTCGGCTGCTGCCCGCAGGCGGGCCGCCGAGCGGTTCCTCATCCCGCACGCGGACGGGTTCTTCCCGCCGTCGCTGGTCCGCGATGAGCTATACGCGCGGGCTCAGCAGCTCGCTAGGGCGGCCCGGGCTTCAGCGGGCGGGTTGTTCTGACGCTGCCGGTTCCGGCCATGACTCTGGCTCGGTGCGGATAACGGCCTGCACCCGGGGGCTGGGAGGCAGCCCTGGTCACTCGGCGGCCTGGCCGATTTCCGGGCTCGAGGTTTCAGCCGAGTGGGGGGTTCTCGGCCACGGCAGCCGGATGGCGGGTCGCCGCCGCGGCTGCGGCAGCAGGGTCAGGTTCACCCAGCCGACGAGTGCTTCGGGGTCATTGAAGGCGCCGGGGAGGTCCTCGTGAGCCAGCAGGGCGGGCAGGGCCTTGGTGGTCAGCGAGATGGCGAACCCACGGTAGTGTCGCAGCTGCTCGCGGACGTGCGGGGGCGGGCTGATGACCCAAGTGTGCCCGCCGGGGGAGTCTGCGCCGACGGTGACGGTCAGGCGGTCATCATGCAGGTCCGCGCGGATCTGGCGGGTCGGCGGCGGGAAGCCCCCGGTGGCGGGCCGCAGGCCGAGCTCGGCGAACTCGTCCAGGGTGGCGTTGCGCCAGCCGCCAGCGCCATCCTGCTCGAGCAGCAGCTGCTCGCATGAAGGGTTGACGACCATGACTGGGAAGTCATGTGCGCCGGGTGTCTCGGCTGCAGCGAGGTACCCTGCGACGAAGGAGAAGGTGGGCCGGTTCATCTGGACGCGCCCATCGGGGGGCGTGATGCCGGAGGGGCGGCAGGCGGAGTGGTGCATGCTGAGCAGCACCCTGGTGCCGGTGATGGGGCCGTCGGCGCTGATGTCGGCTTTAGTGCCGAGCGGTTCCCTGCAGGTCTGGCAGGCTACGGGCCACAAGTTGGTCACCCACCTGGCCAGGCCTTCCCGGTCAATGAGGTCGGACACCTCGTTGGCGATGAAGACCTGGAAGGATTCTAGTGACCGCAGTTTGTCGGTCAGCAGCTCGCTGTATTCGGACAGGTCATCGTCGCCTTCGGCAGCGAGCTCAGCCTGAGGCGGGCAGGCGGGGGCCTGCCGGACTGATTCGCTGGTGAGCGGGACGACCGCGCCGCGGGAGGCCCGGACCACATCCACTATGTGCGTAAGGTCGGTGCCCGGCCCGGGAAGGATGTCCCGGGATCCGGTGATCACCAAAATGCGGCCGTGGCGGGCCGCGGCCGCGCGCCAGGCTGCGAAGGACTCGTCGCCCGGCCCGCCGCGATTGAGGTAACCGGCGACGAACCCGCCGGTCTCGTCGCCAGGCCGGATCAGGTCCACGTCGACGTCGGTGATCCGGGCGGCCAGGCCGCGCGCCACCGGGATCTGCACGGGCTCGCGCCCGAACTCGACCAGGTCGGCAAAACCAAAGGCCTGCGGGCCGCCATGCCTTTTGAGGTTTAGAGCCGGGACGTACACTATCGGCGGCGTCGGCAGGCCGAGCGCGCCCTCGGCGAGCAGGACCCAGTTCGTGGCTTCTTCCGGCGGGCTGGTGTGCCATCTGACGGTGGCGGCGGCGATCAGGCCGTTCCGGCGGCCGTACGTGAATTCCTCGGCCCGCTCCCGGCTGGTGTAAGACTCCGGTGTCCGGCCGTCGGGGATGCGGATACCGAGCCGGGGCCCGACCAGGACCATAACCGAGCCGATGCTGATCGCCGCTGACACCCATTCCGGGTCCAGGACCACCCGGCTTTCGGCGTAGATGCACCCGTACGGGTCGGTCAACACCACTCCGGCGGCGGTCCGGTGCAAGCCCCAGCCGTCGGCGGGCAGCCCGGCCATGACGAACCGCGGCGGCACCCGCTGCCACCCGCCAGCGACCAGCGCGTCGATGCGCGGCTCGTGCCACATCCCGGTCACTGGATCTACCAGGGCCATGGAGTTGATCGGCTCGAACAGCAGGACTGGCACCCGGTCGGCTTGGCCGTCGGCTTCGGTGATCAGGTCGCCGTCAGGTGACGTGCCGGTGACGATGCTCCGGCGGCCGCTGCCGAAAAGCGGATCGTCCATGAACGCTGCCCGGCAGGGCATCTCGGTTTCGGCGGCCACCCGTTCGAACAGTTCCCGGAACTCGGGGGTGCCGGCCCGGAATCCGGCCGGATGGTCTTGCCCGGGCTGCTCGGCCGGCCGCGCCTGCGACCGGCGGTTGCGCTTGTTTCGTGCTGCTCTTCCCATGACGGCTGGGTTCTCCTGATCAATGCTGGGGGGCGGGGACTACGGCGGGGTCTTTGGAGCGGCCGAACAGCCGCATCACCTGCTCGGTCAGGGGGTCCATCTGCCCGGTCAGCTCACGGGTTAGTTCCCGGAGCTCACCGAGCCTGACGAGCACCGGCTCGGCGAGGGGAAGGCGTTGCTCAGCATGGAGCGTCCTGTCCGCCTCTTGCAGGTCATGGCGCACAGTGCTGAGGAGCCGGAAGGCATCCTCAGCCGCCAGGCTGCGGCCGGCGAGCCCGGACCGCAATTCGAACAGAAACCGCCGCGCCGCGGACAGGTAGAACCCGGCCTCCATGGACGGCCCACCGGGCCTGGCCGCCTGCGCCAGCGTGGTTTCCAGCATGGCGATACGGTCACACACCGCTTGGACCTGGCCGCTCTGATCGTCTTCAGCAGGAGCCGCGTCACTGATGCTCGGGGGTGCCTGCTGCCCATGCAGCGCGTAGATCCGCGCCAGCCCGGCGTCATCGTCGAGGACCTCGGCCAAGACCGCGGCGATGTCGGCGCGGGCCGTCGCCACCCGGGCATTCACCTCCTCTTCGGTGATCCGGGCGCCGCTGATGCGCCACCGCTGCCTGCTCACTTCGCACCCCTCCCTTCATCTGTCAGCAACCGCCTGAGGTTCTTCATCGCCCTGCTGCGGTTCTTGCGCACCGCCGCTTCAGAATCGCCGAAGTGTGCGGCGATCTCGGCGTCGCTGAACCCGTCCCAGGTCCAGGCCATGACCTGCCGTTGCTTGGGCGGCAGGCCTGCGATCCCGGCGGCCAGGAACTGGCGGGTGTGGGCCTGCTGCTCCAGGGCCAGCGCGGCTGAGACCCCGGCGGCCCGGTCCGCCCGCCCGGGGGCCGCGTCCAGCGATGTCTCCCGGGCCGCGGCCCGGCAGTGCCCGAAGTACTCGTTCTGCGCCACCTTGCGCAGCCAGGCTCGGGGGAAACGGATCGTGCGCCACACCGGGAAAGCCCGGGTGAACGCCGTCTGGGCAACGTCCTCGGCCGTGTCGGGATCGGCGCCTAGGAACATCACGAACCGCACCAGCGGGACGCGCTCAGCGTGATAGAACGCGTTGAACTCCACATTCGCCACTGTCTCGGATAGCACCGTCAATTCCCCGCTTACCGCCGGCCGTTCCGCCCCGCCGGTCGGCTCGGCCGCCCGGCCGGGCGGCGGGTAGCAGGCCTGCGCCGCGGCGGCCGCTGCGACGTCAGATGCCACCGCCGGGCGACGGGGCAGCAGTACACCCGAAGCCGGACACCGTCAATCTGGCTTTCCCGCCGCGCCCACCAGGACGCGGCGGCCCTGGTGGCGTGGCTGACCTTCCCGCACCACGGGCATATCCGCTGCGGGGGATCCTGGGTGGCCACGGGGCGGTCACTTCCCTCCTGCTCTTGCCGCCCGGCTCGTATGCCGGGCAGGAGGTAGATGCTGAAGCCCCGCCAGATGTGACCTTCCCTCACCAAGATTTTCGACCGGCAGCTGGCCCGGCATGACTCTTGAGAACGCAGCCTTGCCTGAGCAGTACGCCGCCTGCTTCGCGCTCACGAGACCGGGTGATAACCCGCTGTATCACCCGGTCAAATGTCGGCGCCCGGCGCTAACATCCGGGTCATGCCAGGTGAACTTGAACGGCTGCCCGGCGCGGGCCCGGCGGTGCTGGCGGCCGAGCTGCTCACCCGGGTACGGGCGGAGCTCCCCGTGATCGGCGGGCTGGGGGAGCGGGACCAGGTCCTGGTGGCGGCGTGGCTGACCGGGCTGCGGTCGGCGCGCACCCGCCGCGCCTACGCCGGGGACGTGATGGCGTGGCTCGGCTGGCTCGCCGCCCGGGAGA
>Ga0213881_10000254_pt1 | contig 40527 bp, 45 predicted proteins | sample BarmaccoBMER_R08_FD_160104 | JGI IMG/M metagenome (GOLD analysis project Ga0213881, IMG submission 160104) | Barbacenia macrantha exposed rock microbial communities from rupestrian grasslands, the National Park of Serra do Cipo, Brazil - ER_R08 ...
TGGCCAAGACGTTCTTCGTGTCCGCAGGGTGGACGTCCGGCGCCAACCCCGATGACGACATCGCTTTCGTCGCGGTGCGGCCGTCACGGGTAGGCAGTACGGTGCGCACGGTGGGCTCGGTGGTCGGCACCCAGCCGATCGCGTTCGGCTACCGGCGCGCCTCGGCGTGGGTGTTCGGGTACCCGGCGGAAGCGCCTTACACCGGCGACCAGCTCGACTATTGTTCCGGGCGGCTCGCGCCCGACCCCAATGGCACGGCCGATGCCGGGATGCCGTGCGCGATGACCGAAGGAGATAGCGGCGGCCCTTGGCTGTCCGATTTCGACCCGCGCACCGGGACAGGTGTCATCACCGGCGTGACCAGCTTCAAGTACGCCGGCCAGAGCGCCATGCTGTATTCCGCCAGCCTCGGCCCGGCAGCCCATTCCCTCTATGACCGCGCCGAAAAGGGCTGACGGATAACAACATATCGATCCGGCGGGCCAGGGCGAAGTCGTTCGAGGTCAGGCCGCCGGCCGAGTGCGAGGACAGGGTCAGTGTGACCCGGTTCCAGGCGATGGCGATGTCCGGGTGATGGTTGGCGCGCTCGGCCAGGTACCCCACCGCGTTGACGTAGAGCAGTGCGTCGCGGAAGTCGGCGCGCTGCACCCGACGGGTTATCTGGCTGCCGTCTCTGGTCCAGTCCGGGACGGTGGCCAGCTCATCGGCTATCTGCCCCTCGGTGAGAAGTTCCATGGGTCCGGCATACCATTCCAAGGTGATCACGTCACCACCGGCTGGCCAGCCACGGCAGACCCCGCTGCACCTCGTGCACGAGCGGCTGGGCGCGACCATGACCGATTTCGCCGGCTGGCGGATGCCGCTGCGTTACTCCAGCGAGCGCACCGAGCACCTCGCCGTGCGACACGCGGCCGGATTGTTCGATTTGTCCCATATGGGGGAGATCATGGTGACCGGTCCGGACGCCGGAGCCGCCCTCGACTACGCGCTCATCGGGCACCTGTCCCCCATGGCCACGGGCCGCGCCCGCTACACCATGATCTGCGCCGAGGACGGCGGCGTGCTCGACGACCTGGTGGTGTACCGGACCGCCGAGCAGGAGTTCATGGTCATCGCCAACGCGGCCAACACCGGGACGGTTTTCGGCCAGCTCAGCGTCCGGGCCGGCAAGTACGATGCCGCGGTGCGGGACGCGACGGCTGAATACGCGTTGATCGCCATCCAGGGACCGGCCGCGGTCCCGGTGCTTGCGCAGGTCACCGGCAACTCCCTCGACCTCAACGCGATGAAGTACTACGCCGGAGCGTTCGGGGAGGTCGCCGGGCAGCGGGCCTGGGTGGCCCGCACCGGGTACACCGGCGAGGACGGGTTCGAGGTGTTCTGCGATCCGGCGGACGCCGCCGCGGTCTGGGAGGCCCTGGAGGAATTCGGCGCGGCGGCGGGGCTGGTAGCGGCCGGGCTCGCGGCCCGCGATACGCTCCGGCTCGAGGCCGGCATGCCGCTGTACGGCAACGAGCTCGGCCCCGACGTGACACCCTTCGAGGCGAATCTGGGGCGGGTAGTGAAGTTCGACAAGCCGGGTGACTTCGTCGGCCGCGAGGCGCTTGCCGTCCGGGCCGCGGCCGGGCCACGCCGGCGGCTCTCCGGGTTCACCGTCGGATCGCGGCGGATCCCCAGGCACGGTTATGCGGTGCTGGCCGGTGGTCAGCCGTGCGGCGCGGTGACCAGCGGCGCCCCGTCACCCACGCTCGGCGTGCCGATAGCGATGGCATACGTTGACGTTTCGGTCAGCGAAGCCGACCCCGAGTTCGCCATTGACATCAGGGGCGAGGCCGTCCCGGCCACCGTCACTGATCTGCCGTTTTACCGGAGGAGCAAATAACGATGAGCGTTCCAGCCGAGCTGCGATACACCCCCGAGCATGAGTGGGTGTCCGTTGATGGCGATGCGGCGACGGTGGGCATCACCGATTACGCCGCTCAGCAACTTGGTGACGTCGTGTACGTATCGCTGCCGGCCCTGGGTTCGGAAGTGACCGCCGGCGAGCCGTGCGGGGAGGTGGAGTCGGTCAAGTCGGTCAGCGACCTGTACTCCCCGGTGGACGGCGAGGTGATTGACGTCAACGCTGACCTGGAAGATGACCCATCCCTGGTCAACTCCGAGCCGTACAGCACCTGGATGTTCCGGGTGCGGCTGCCCGACGGCGAGGTACCCGGCGACCTGCTCAGCCCGGCCGAGTACGAGGAACTAACCCAGAGCGCCGGCTAACGCTTGCGCCTGCCGTCGCGGCGGCGAAACAAGAAGAAGGCCACCGTGGCGCCGGCCACCGCCACCGCGGCCGCGCCCGCCATCACCGGATCCACCTGTGCGGCGAGCTGCCGGACGCGGTCGGCCGCTCGGCGCGCCGCGTTCGCCGGGTTCAGCCGGTCCGAGATGGCGTCGATCGTGCGGGCCAGTTCCTCGCGAGTGCGCTCTATGTCGGCGACCAGGGTGTCCTGGTTCGCGGCTCTCGGCTCGATGTCCGCGTCGGGCATCGCCTGCTCCGTTCCTCTGCGTTGTTCCTCTAAGGCACCTGACCATACCCACCAGCAGGGAACCCTAGCCGCACCGGGCCCGTAAGCATGGCGGCTCGTGTGCCACGGAACCCCCTCAGGAGGGGGTTCCGTGTGCCACGAGCCGCCTTAAGTGGTGTCAGGAGCAGCTGCTCACGTAGATGAACGGCTTGACGTCAGAGCTGTTCACGTTCTGCTTGGTGATCACCATGAGCGGGCTGGTGATGCTGGTCTGCACCGACTTTCCTTCCAGCGAATTGACTGCCTGGTCGACGCCGTCCTGGCCCTCGGCGGTCGGGTCCTGGGCCACGAGCATCTGGATGGTGCCGGCCTGCACCGCCGCGATCTCGGCAGGCTCGGCGTCGAACGCCGCGACCTTGATCGTGCCGGACTTACCCGCGGACTTGACCGCGGTGGCCGCGCCCTCGGCGGTGATCACGTTCGCGGCGAACACACCGCCCAGGTCCGGGTGCGCGGATATGTCGCCGCCGATGTCGGACGCCGCGACCGTGGAGCTGTCCTGATCGTCGTAATGCACGGGCAGCAGCTTGACGTTGGGGTACTTCGCGGCCATCTCCTGGTCGAAACCCTGCACCCGGGCATCGGTGGTGGAGGTGCCGCGCTTCACGCTGACCACGGCCACCGTTCCCTTGCCGCCGATCGCCGAGCCGAGGTTGTCGGCGGCCATCTTGCCGCCCGCGGCGTTGTCCGAGGTGATGCGGGAGACGCCCAGCGATGTGTTGCTTGACGAGGTGTCCACGAACACGAGCTTCGTGCCGTTGGACTGCACCTGCTGAAGGTCCGGATCGAGGGCGCTGGTGTCGGTCGGCGCCACGAGAAGCGCGTCCGGCTTGGTGGTCATCGCGTCGTCGATCAGCGGCTTCTGCTCGGAGACGGTGAAGTCCGCCGGACCGTTGACCGTGATGCCCATGCCGAGCTTCTTGGCCTCGGCCTGGGCGCCGCACTCCATCGTCACGTAGAAGTTGTCGTCCTTCGTCCCCACGATGAGCTCGAGGTTGTATTTCTTCGCGGCGGCGGAACTGCCGGAACTGCTGGAACTCCCCCCGCTGGCACCGCTTCCGGCTCCGGTGGTACTGCTGCTACTGCTGCACGCGCTTGCGCCCAGAGCTATGAGCGCGAAGGCAGCGGCGGCGGTGACTCTTCGTGACATTCTCTTCTCCTCGATTTCGGGATCATGTTTCGAGCGGGGGCCCCCGCGCCCCCTGGGCGGGCGGACCTAAGGCGCGAGAACGGAGACGTCGCCGCACCTGGTCGAGATAGACGGCGGCAACGAGCACCGCGCCGATGAGGATGTACTGCCAGAACTGGTTCACCGCGATGATCACCAGGCCAGTGGCCAGCATGGCCGGGATGAACAGGCCGATCACCGTGCCGAGCATGGAACCCCGGCCGCCGAACAGGCTGGCGCCGCCCAGCACCACCGCGGTGATCACCGTCAGGTTGTCCGTGGAGTGGCTGGCGATACCGGTCGTCTCGAAGTAACCGAGCGACATGATGCCGGCCGCTCCGGCGAGCAGCCCCTGAAGTCCGTAGACCTTCATCAGGTGGCGGTCCACGTTGACGCCGGCGCGCCGGGCGGCCTCGGGGTTGGAGCCGATCGCGTACGTGTACCGGCCGAACCTCGTGTAGGCGAGGATCAGGCCGAAGACGATGGCGATGAGGAATCCCAGGATGATCATCCAGCGGACCCCGCCCAGCGTGCCGAAGCCCACGGAACTCTCCAGCTTGGCCGGTACCGACCGCAGGTCGGCGCCGCCGGTGATGAGGTAGCTGAGCCCTTCGGCCGCGCCCAGACCGCCCAACGTCACGATCAGCGGCGGGACCTTCGCCTTGGCGACCAGGAAGCCTTGCATGACGCCCCACGCCGCACCGGTCGCCAGGCCGATCAGCACTCCGATCCAGACGACGCCGAGCCCGGCGGTCGTGCCCCCGTTGTGCTGGTAGTACTCGCCGGCCACAACCCCCGACAGGACCAGCACCAGGCCGACCGACAGGTCGATGCCCGCGGTCAGGATGACGAACGTCTGGCCGACCGCCAGGACCAGCAGGGTGGCCGAGTTGGTCGCGATGAAACCGAGGTCGGTGAGGGTAAGGAACTTCCCCGGCGCCTTGACCGTGAAGAACACCATCACGATGATCAGGGCGACGATGGTCCAGGTCTCGTTGGCGGTACCCAGCCGTCGCAAAATCTGCCGGGCGACCATGCCGTAGGACCGGCTGGGCGGCGTCTCGTCACCGCCGGTCCCCGCGGCCGGGTGGGTCTCCTCCGGCTGGCGGACGTCCTCGCTCACGCCGCGTCCTCGGTGGTGAGCGCTCCGGTCATGGCCCCGACCAGTTCCTCGATGGAGGTTTCCGAGGCGCGGTACCTGGCCACCCGGCGACCCAGTCTCAGCACTTCGACGCGATCGGACACAGCGAGCACCTCTGGCATGTTGTGGCTGATCAAGACCACGGAAATCCCTTGGTCGCGGACCCGTTTGATGGTGTCGAGCACCCGCTCGCGCTGTACGACCCCGAGCGCGGCGGTGGGCTCGTCCATGAAGATGACCTTGCTGGCGAAGGCGACCGCCCTGGCCACCGCGACCGACTGGCGCTGGCCGCCGGACAGCGTGCCGACCGGCGCCGCCACGTCGGGCAACTCGATGCCGAGAGCGGCGAACGCGGTCACCGAGCGGCGGCGCATCTCGGCCCGGTTCAGCACCTTCAGCGCCGGGATCAGGTACAGCTCCCGGCCCAGGTACAGGTTGGCCGCCGCGTCCAGGTCGGGGGCCAGCGCGAGGTCCTGGTACACGGTCTCGATGCCGTGCTTGCGTGCGTCCACCGGGCTGGACAGCTGCACCTGCTCGCCGTTGACCAGGAGCTGGCCGCCGTCCGGGCGGATCACGCCGGACAGCACCTTCACCAGAGTGCTCTTGCCCGCGCCGTTGTCGCCGATGAGCGCCACGACCTCGCCCGGGTAGGCGGTGAAGCCCGCTCCGTCAAGCGCCTGGACATGACCGTAGCGCTTGGTAATGCCCCGGGCCTCAAGCAGCGCCGGTCCAGCGGGTGGTGATGACATCAGCCCTCATTGTTGGTAACGTTCACATCCTTTCGCCAGATTCTTGAGTGGGCCAGCGGGCATGTCAAGGGGTCTTGCCGGATGGAACGGCATTTGATATGGATGCTTGACAAACGGCCTGGGTGATAACGTTCCCAATTGACTCGATCGGGGATGGGACCGGGGCCATGGTTGTTGCGGATGAGGATGAGCCATGGTGCTGAAGCGGGCGACCATGCGAGACGTCGCGAAGGCCGCCGGTGTGAGCCTGATGACGGTCTCTCGCGTGGTCAACGGCGAGCCTGGCGTTCAGCCGGAAACCGCGGCGCGGGTGGAGCGCGCCATCCGGCGCCTGGGTTACCAGCGCAACGACGCGGCTCGCCAGCTCCGGCGGAAGGGCAAACCGACGCAGACGATCGGGCTGCTGGTGGATGACATCGCCAACCCGTTCTTCGCCACGCTGGCCAGGGCCGTCGAGGACGCCGCCCGGGTGCACTCGTTTGTCGTCCTCATCGGCAGCTCCAACGACAGCCTGGAGCGCGAGCGCGAGGTCATCTCGGCGTTCTCGGCGCGCCGGGTGGACGGGGTCATCCTGGTGCCCTCGGCCGGCAGCCACCGCTTCCTGCGCGCCCAGCAGGAACTCGGCGTCAAAGTTGTCTGCGTGGACCGCCCGGCGGACCACCTGGACGCCGACACCGTCGTGGTGGACAACCGGCGCGGCGCGTACCAGGCGATCCGCCACCTGATGCAGCACGGCCACCGGCGGATCGGCTACCTGGGCGATCGGGAGGACATCTGGGCGGTCCGGGAGCGGTTCGCCGGGTTCGTCGAGGCGCTCGCCGAGGACGAGGTCACCCCCGATCAGGCCCTGATCCGGCACGGCTTGCGCGGCCGGGCCGAGGCCGCCGACGCCACGGTGGCCGTGCTCACCCACCCGGATCCACCCACCGCGCTGTTCACCAGCAACGATCTGGTCACCATGGGCGCGCTGGACAGCATGCACGGACGGTCCGGAATCTCGCCGGTGGCCCTGGTGGGCTTCGACGAATTCGCGCTGGCCGACAAGCTCAACCCTCCGGTGACCGTGGTGGCCCAGGACCCGGCCGCGATCGGCGCGACCGCGGCGCAACTGCTGTTCGCCAGGATCAACGGCGACACGTCCGCGCCGCGCGAAGTGGTGCTGCTCACCCGGCTGATAGCCCGCGGTTCCGGTGAGATCGCCCCGCCTTCGGCACTGCCCAGGTGAGGGGTCTCCCGTGATCTCCTGCGTCAGTCACGTGTCCTGATTTATGATCTTAAAGGCCCATTCGAGAGTGGGCTCGGGGCGGGCGGGTCGCAGTCGTCAGCGCGCTGGTGCTGACAGGCCCAGTTGATCATCCAGTTATATGCAGACGGCAGGAAGGGTCTCGATGTCACTCAGGCGGCCCGCTAAATTCGCCATGCTCGCGACCGCGTTCACGCTGCTGGCGGCGGTCGGCTGCTCAAGCGGCAGCAGCACCAGCACCAGTAGCGGCGTCACGGCGGCCAAGATCGGCCCGCTGGAAACGACCACCATCAATGTCGCCGCCGTGCCGACCACCGACTCGACCGGCCTGTATGTGGCCGAGTACGAGGGCCTGTTCGCCAAGTACGGCCTGCACGTCAATATCGAGCCCGCCATCAGCGCCGAGCAGTCGGTCAACCAGCTCGCGTTCAACCAGATCCAGATCCTGACCGGGAACTACGTTTCCTTCCTGGAAGCGCAGATCAATTACGACCACGGCGTCCAGCCAGCCAACGTGAAGTTCCCGCCCGGCCCCAACGACAATCAGATCTCCGCCAACCTGGACATCTTCGCCGAGGCGTCGGTGATGCAGCCCGGCTTCGTCGGCCTTTTCACCAAGCCCGGCTCGAAGATCAGGAACATCTCACAGCTCAAGGGAAAGACGATCGGCATCAATGCGCCGAACAATGTCGCTTACCTGCTTCTCGCCTCCTGGGAGGAGGCGAACGGCCTGGCGCCGACGCCGGCGAACCTCATCAGGATAATTCCGTTCCCGAACATGGAACAGAACCTGATGCAGGGTAACGTCGATGTGGCCTTTCTCGCTGAGCCGTTCGTCAGCATCTCGGAAGAGACCGCCGGCGTCACCGAAGTGACCAACCTGGACGAGGGGGCGACCACCGGCTTCCCGATCCAGGGTTACGCGGCGACGAAGACCTGGGCGAAAACCCACCCGAATACGCTGGCCGCGTTCGAGGCCGCCTTGCAGCAGGGGCAGCAGATCGCCGGCACCAACCGGGGCGTCGCGGAAAAGGCCACGGTGCAGTACGGCCTCCTGCCCAGCATGCCAAAGACCACGCCGCTGAAGTTCGCCAATCAGATCGCGACGTTGCTCCAGTTCGAATCGTATCCACTGGGCCAGGTCGACGTGACCAGGCTGCAGCGGGTCCTGAACGTCATGAAGCAGTTCAATGTGTTCCCGGTTCCCTCGGACTTCGACGTCAGGCAGCTTCTGGGTGATTAATTATCGCTCGGACCGCGAATCCGCTTGAGGTGCTGCTTTACCGTGTTCTGTGTAACCACCGCCCGTTCGGAGATCTGCTTGGTAGTAAGGCCCTGAGCCACCCACTCAGTTATCTCCTGTTCCCGCGGCGAGAGAATGTCCCACAGCGGTGTGCGGTCCGGCACGACCCGCAGGTAAGCCTTGGTCACTTCCGCTTCGGTAAGTGCTCCCTGCAGGCTGGCCGCCAACCGGAGCTGGCCATCCCGACTCGCCATCCGTGCTCACCGCCAATCTCGCCCCTACCATACGTCGATTCCGGAACGGACGTATGGCGCGGAACCGGTCAAGCGACACGGCCGCGACCAGCACCACACCGGTTACGGCCTGCTGCCAGTAGGAGCTGAGGCCGAGCAGGTCGACGCCATTGGCGAGGACGCCGATGACCAGCACGCCGGCCACCGTTCCGGCCTGGCCGCCACTACCGCCCTTGAGCGCGGTGCCGCCCAGCAGGACCGCCGCCATGCAGGTCAGCGCGATTTCACCGTTGTTGCCGGTGGTCGGCGTGGCGGCCAGGAAGCGCCCGGCGTCGATGACCCCGCCGAGCGCGCCGCAGAATCCGCTGATTCCGTAGACGAGTACGGTGACGGCTGGTATCGGGATGCCTGCCAGCCGCGACGCTTCGGCGTTACCGCCAATGCTGTAGACGGCCCGGCCGAAGGTCGTACGGTGCAGCAGCAGCGCCAGGATGGCGAGCAGCACGAGAAAGATCACGGCTGGCGTCGGAATGCCCAGCACCAGGCTGTTGCCGAGCTGGTTCAGCACGTTCGAGCTCAGCGTGGTGGTGGTCCCGTTGGTGATCACCAGGACGATCCCGTAGCCGAACGTCATGCTGGCCAGCGTCACGACGAAGAAGTTGAGCTTGGCGATGCCGATGAGCACGCCGTTGACCAGCGCGCCGACCGCGAAGCCGAAGGCCAGGACGATGACGATCGCCAGCGCGGCCGGCAGGCCGTGCAACTCCATCAGCAGTAGCTGCGCCGCCGCCATCATGGCCCCGACCGACAGGTCGATTCCGCCGCTGATGACCACGACCGTCATGCCCGCCGCTACCACCAGCAGTTCCGCGTTCGTGCTGAGCACGTTGCGGATGTTGGACACCTCGAAGAAGTCGTGATGGGTGCCGCCGAGCACAGCGATGATGACGATGAGGGCGAGCCACGCGCCGGCGCTCTTGAGGCCGGTCAGCCGCGGTTTCCTGGTCGGTGCGGTCATGAGGTGGCGCTCCCTTCGAGCAGGCCGCCGAGCTCGTCGGGATCGAGCTGCCTCGGGTCGATCTCCGCGGTGATCCGGCCGCGGGCGACCAGCAGGCCCCGATCGCAGATCCGGTGCAGTTCCCGCGGGTCGGAGGAGTAGATCAGGCCGCAGGCGCCGTTCCGCACCCGATCGCGGATGATCTTGTGGATATCGGCCTGGGCCTGCGCGTCGACGCCGCGGGTCGGATCGTCGAGCAGCCACACGGCTGGGTGGCGGGCGAGCCAGCGGGCCAGGATGACCTTCTGCTGGTTGCCGCCGCTGAGCTTCGACACCGGGACGCCGGGGGCGGGCGGCTGGATGTTCAGCGCCGTGATCTGCTGTGTGGCGGTGCGGCGCTCGCGTCCGGGGGCGATCGCGCGGGCCAGGCGGCTCGACCCCGGCAGCGCCATGTTGGCCGCCACGCTGAGGTCGGCGACCAGGGCTGCCTGGCGATCGCCGGTGACGAAGGCGAGGCCGCTGGCGATACGGCGGCGGACTGTCTTCGGGAGAGCGGTGCCGTTGAGCGTGACCGTGCCGGTGGCGCTGGGGTCGGCCCCGTAGATGGCGCGCAGGATGTCGCTGGCGCCCGAGCCCGGCAGGCCGAACAGCCCGACGAGCTCGCCAGCTCGAAGGTCGAGGTTGATGTCGTGCAGCTTGACCGCGTCCAGGTGCCGTACGTCCAGCACCGCCCTCGAGGCGGTCTTCCCCGCCACGGTCTGTTCGGCAGCGGTCTGTGTGGCCACGGTTTCCGCGGGCACTGTTTCCGCAGGCACGGTTTCCGCGGGCGCACGGCCGTGCACCATCCAGTGCACGATCGCCTCGGCGGTGAAGCCGCTCACCGGCCCCTGGGTGACCGCCAGGCCGTCGCGCAGCACGGTCAGCTCGTCGGCGATGCCGAGCACGTCGTCGAGGCGCTGCGAGATGAACAAGATCGCTTCTCCGTCCGCGCGCAGCGTCCGGATGACGTCGCGCAGACGGGCGGCGGCGGATCCGGACAGCGCGCTGGTCGGCTCGTCGAAGACGATCACGCCCGCGTGCCGGACCAGGGCCCGGGCCACGGTGACCAGCTGCTGTCCGGCCAGATCGAGATCCCCGACGGACTTGCGCACATCGGGTACGTCGCTCTCGGCATGCAGGTGCCGGAGAACGCGCTCGGCCTCCTGGTGGGCCTCGCGTAGCCTGATCATCCCGCCGGTGGCGGGCAGCATACCGAGGAAGACGTTCTCGGTGACGCTCAGATCGGGCACCACCGGGAGTTCCTGCGGTACCGCGGCGACGCCCTTGGCCAGGGCGTCGCGCGGACCGCGGAACCGGCAGGGCACGCCGTTGAGGAGGATCTCCCCCTCGGTCGGCTGATGCGCGCCATAGACGGCGCGCATCAGCGTCGACTTACCCGAGCCGTTCAGGCCCACCACGGCGTGCACCTGACCCGGGTCCACGACCAGGCTCACGTCGCGCAGCACCCAGGTCTGCCCGAATCGCTTGCCGATCCCGCGGACGGCCAGGCGCGGCTGTGTCATGGTGTCCGAGCGCTATCCGAGCGAGACGTCCAGCGACATGGCGCCGCTCTTGATCTGGCTGACGGCCTGGTCCCAGGGCACGTAGCTGGACAGGTTGTCCTTGGTGATGAACACCGCCGGGTACTCCACGATGGCCGGAAGACTCTGGCCGGCGATGAGGTCCTGCGCCATCTTCAGCGCGTACAGGGCCTCCTTCCATGGCTGGGTGTCGATGTCACCCTGGATCTGGCCCGCCTTGATGGCGTTTATCCCGTCCTGGTTCCCCTGCTGGCCGATGATCACGGTGTTCTTGACCCCCGCGGCCTTCAGCGCGTTGTAGGCGCCGATGGCGGCCTCGTCGGTGTAGGACATCACCGCCTGGATGTTGCCGTGGTAGCGGGTGATCGCATCCTGCGCGGCGACCTGGCCGCCGGACAGGGAGTCGGTGGCGTCGGTGGCGGTCTCCAGCCACTTGATGCCTGGGTTGCCGGATGTGACGTCGGACTTGTAGTTGTTCACCATGGCGATCAGCGAGGGCACCGGCGCGCCGATGTTGATGCCGAGCACGTTGCCCTTGCCCTTGAGAGCGCCGGACACATAACTGGCGGCGTCCTTGGCGCCGTTGACGATGATGCCCTGGTCCAGGTCGGTGTCGAAGGGCGCCGCGGACGACGCCCCGGGCAGGACGGCGTTGTAGCCGATCAGCTTGATGCCGGCGCTGTGGGCCTGATTGAGGACGGACTGCAGCGGCGGCACGGCCAGCGGGAACACGATGATCACGTTCACCTTGTCGGTGATGAACGTCTGGATATCGGAAACCTGCTGGTTGACGGACAGGCCGGCGTTCAGCGCGATGACCTTGTCGCCCACCCGGCCGGCCGCGGCGATGAGCGCGGCCTGGAAGGACTGGAGCACCGGCTGGGTGTCCTGCGGGTTGGCGAACCCGATGGTGATATGGCTCTGGCTCGTCGACTGCGCGCTGGCGGACGCGCTGCCGCTGGCCGACGTGGACGGGCTGCTTCCGCCCCCTGAGGCATTGGTGGAGGACGCGGACGTGCACGCCGCAACCGTGACCGACGCGCCGACTACGAGTGTTGCCAGCGCACCCTTTCTTATGTTCACGAGCGATCTCCTCATCAAATTACCGGGTGTGATTCGAGGCTGACTCCCAGCCGGTCGGCGAACCAATCGGTCAGCGCGCCCACCGCCGTCGTGGCGTAGTCATAGCTACAGTGCAGTGCGCCAGGACCGTCATAGATCCGGAATGTGACGTCCTCGGTGGTCAGCTTGCTGACGAACGTCTTCGCGCCTGCCAGGTCCATGATCACGTCGTCCGTGCCGTGCAGCACGTACACCGGGACGTTGATCCGCTGCGCGTAGCCGTCCAGGCTGAAGTCCGCGAGCTTCGCGCGGGCTTCCGCGTCACCGGCGGCGCCCAGCAGCCATTGCAGCTGCTTGCGCAGCGGTGGATAGAACTCGTAGAAGTCGGTCAGCACCTGCCAGGTACCGCACCACGCGGCGACCGCCTTGACCCGGGGCTCCATCGCGGCGGCCCGGGGCGCGTAGTAGCCGCCCAGGCTCACCCCGGCCAGGCCGATCCTGTTCTCGTCGACATCGTCTCGCGTGGTGAGGTAGTCCAGGACGGCGGCCACCGGTACCTCGTAGTCCGGCCTGCTGTAGATCTTCTTGAACCGCAGCGTGCCGCCGCGACCCGGGGTGTCGACCACCACCAGGTTCATGCCGCGCGCCGGGAACTGGTTTCCGCCCAGGAAGACGAGTTCCTCGGCCCAGGAGTCGGCGCCGCCGAGGAACAGCACGGTGGCGCGTTTCTTACCGGTTCTGTCGGGCCGGACGATGTACCCGTCCAGGGTCACGCCTTCGAAGGGCACGCCGATCTGCTCGATGTACCCGCCCTGCAGCCGCGCGGCCTCCCGGAAGGCCCTGACACCCTCGGTGTAGGCCTCGGCGCGGCGCGGATCCGAGGAGTCGAAGAAGAACTCGCTGTGCCGCCAGTAGCTCAACGCGCGGAACAGCGCACGGCTGGCGGTGTAGGTGTGGCCTTCGGCGGCCTCGGCGCGGCCATACCCGGCGACCTCGCGGGCCGTGCGGCTCCACTCCCGGTGCCAGACCCCGACGTCGGCCGAGTCACCGATCCTGGCCGCGGTGCGGGCGCATTCGAACAGGTCAGCCCCGCCCACGGCGACTTCGGCCAGCAGCCGGAAAGTCTGGAGGGACCAATCCTCATTCTGCGGGAACAGCTCGATAAGCCGCAGTTCAGGGCGCATGGTCACCTTGCCTTCGGGGGGGTGGGGACGTCCAGGTGGGATGGAACGGTGGATTCGGTCGCTGAGTCGTTATGGTGTATCGGGCTGAACCGCGCACACACTGATGCTCATGCTCATGCTCATGCGGCGGTGGCAGCGTATGCCCTGTGCACTCCTCTTGCGCTCAGCCCGGAGGCCTGGCGGCTCTCCGGGTTCCATACTGCCGTTCCCCCCATGCCCACACAGGGCATGCTTGCGGATATTACCCCTTCGGGTGATATGTCGTTATAGTGGCCCGCCGTATTGTTCCCCGCAGGTAGGCGTGTGGTAACGATCTCTAATGGAGATCGTTACAGCACGCTAAGAGGCAGCGCGGATAGGGCGCTGGATCAGGGAGCGGCGATCCAGGCAATCCCTGGCAAGGCGGAGGAGGGAGCCAGCCTGGTTTGGCTGGCGACCGACGACAACGCCGCCGGGGGCAGCCTGGGCGCCGCGAGCCCAGCAGTCCTATCCGCGTAGCCTCTAGTTTCCGGCCAGGGAGCGTGAGGAGTCGTGCATGGCTGACGCGGACTTGCCGATCCGCAAGATCTGGACCCAGGTGGAAGAGATCCGTACCGCGGCCGGGCGTCCGGACGACGGCGGACCGCTGCGCAAGGTCGCGGCGTGCGCGGTGGTGACGAACCCGCTCGCCGGCGGCGGATTCGCGGCTGACTTGTCACAGCTCGTGACCGCGTCGTCCGCCCTCGGCACACTGCTCGGCGGGATGGCGCGGGAGCTGTGCGGACCGGTGGAGAGCTACGGCAAGGCGGCTATCGTCGGCGTGGACGGGGAGCAAGAGCACGGCAACGGCATGCTGACCTCGGCTTTCGGTGACGCGTTCCGGGCCGCCATCGGCGGCGGCGCGGCGTGGATCAGTTCGGCGACCAAGGTGGCCTGCGCCGGTGCGGTGATCGACGTGCCGCTCGCCTACAAGGACGAGATCTGGGTGCGCAGCCACTACGACGCGCTGGAGGTCCGCGTCCCGGACGCGCCGCTGCCGCGCGAAATCGTGGTGATCGCGGCCGTGGCCAGCCGGGGGCGGCTGAACGCCAGGCTCGGCGGCATGTCGGTCGCCGATGTCCGCCGGGCTGCCGGGAGGATGGTATGAGCCCGTCGCTCGCGCTGGTCAACGCGGGAACGGTGCTTACCGGCGAGCTGGACCGTCCGGTCGCCGAGGGCGCCGACACAGTACGGTGCTCCGGCGGTGTGATCACGTTCGTGGGGCCGCGCTCGGAACTACCGGACGCGGAGCTGACCGTGGACGTCCAGGGCGCGACGATCGCCCCGGGCCTGATCGACTCGCACTGCCACGTGGTCCTCGGCGACTACACGCCGCGGCAGCAGACGGTCGGTTTCCTGGCCAGTTACGTGCACGGCGGCATCACCCGCTGCGTCTCCCCGGGGGAGATCCATGCCCCCGGACGACCGCATGACGCGGCCGGTGTCAAGGCGCTGGCGATCGCGGCCCGGGCCTGCTTCGAGAACTTCCGGCCCGGCGGCATGCGGGTGCACGCCGGAGCGGTCGTGCTCGAGCCGGTGCTCGGCGAGCATGACTTCGCGGACCTGGCCGCGGCGGGCGTCCGGCTGGCCAAGTTCGGCTTCGGCCGCTACGCGGACCCCGCTGACGGCGTCGACCAGGTCCGCTGGGCCCAGCAGCACGGGATCACCGTGATGTGCCATTCCGGCGGGGCCAGCGTGCCAGGTTCGGTGCCGATCACCCCCGAGCACCTGATGCTGCTGCGCCCGGACGTGTGCGGTCATATCAACGGCGGCCCGACTTCGCTGCGCGAGGACGGCCTGGAGGTGATCGTGCGCGAGACGCCGATGGCGCTCCAGCTCGTCCAGGCGGGCAACCTCCGGTCGTCGCTGCTGGTGCTGGCGCTGGCCCGGGAGACCGGGAACCTGCACCGGGTGGTGATCGGTTCGGACACGCCGACCGGCACCGGGGTGATGCCACTCGGGATGATCAAGACCGTGGCCGAGCTGGCTTCGCTCGGCGGCCTGCCGGCCGCGCAAGCGTGGGCGCTCGCCACCGGTAACGTCGCGCGTACCTGGTCGCTGCCGGCCGGCCTGATCGCGCCGGGCCGGGCGGCGGACCTGGTAGTGCTGGACGCGCCCTGGGGCTCGGTGGCTACGGACGCCGTCGGCGCTCTGGACCGGGGAGACATCCCCGGCATCGCCGCCGTCGTCACCGACGGCGTGGTCCGGTCGCTGACCAGCCGCAATACCCCACTAGCCGCCCGGCAGGTCGTTGTTCCGGCGGCGCTGTCGCATCTGGAAGGGAGTTCGCATTGAAAGTCGAGGCCGACCTGGAGGCCTGCCAGGGTTACGTATGCTGCCTGATGGCCGCTCCGGAGGTGTTCGACATCGACGACGACACCGCCAAGGTAGTGGTCCGGATGGCGTCCCCCGGCGAGAATCTACGCGGCAAAATCGAAGAAGCCGTGCGATCCTGCCCCTCCCGCGCCCTCCGGATATCGGACTAGGGCCCGTCCCCGATCCACTCCCCCGCCCGCTCCCGCCCGCTCCACTCCCCCGCCCGCGTGCCCGCGCGGCTGGACATATCCGAAATGTCGGACGCGCGCCTCGGGACCGGTTAAGGCTGCAGATGTTCGCGTGGGCCCATTCATGCCTGAAATGTCCCATTTATGGGGCGGTTCACCCCACGAAGCCTCCGCCGCCTTGGGCGGTCGCATCCGGCGAGAAGATTCCAACCCCATGGATGTCACAACCACGGTGTCAGGTGCCCATGAATGTGACTTGGGTGCGGCTCCTCCAGAGTGGGCAACATGCCGGTGGTGCCATCGGTGCCGCTCAAACCGATCAGTAGCGCTATTAGAGCGTGCCCGATGGTGCCATCGGTGCCGCTGGCCAGGGAGCAGCACCTGGCTGGCTGTCACTTTAAGGGAGCCACACCCATGTGACTTTCAAGGGGTTGGTCGGCTCATCCCCCGCGATGCCCGCACCCGGGAAACGCGCCGATCTGCTCGGTCAGACATCTGGAGTGTTAGCGAGATGGACGCTTCAGGGCCAGGGATCCCCCAGCGACATGAATGGCGCCATCCATGTTGGTGGACGCCCGTAATGTCCGGCCGAGCGACATCGATGGCGCCATCGATGCTGTCGAGTGGACGGGGGCGGGAGCTGGACGGACGGGTGTGGGGGATGGAGGACGGGCGGGTGTGGGGATGGAGGACGGGCGGGTGTGGGGGATGGATGGGGAGGGGGGAAAAGTACCCGATGGAGTGATCGCGGTGGGGGCGGGGGGCGATTACTCTCATTGGGTGTACTTCCTGCACAAATTGCTCTGGGAGCTGCGGCGCGATCCGGCGCTGGCAGCGCGCTTCCGCGTCGACCCGGATGGGGTGCTGGACGGGTACGACCTCGACCCGGTCGAGCGCGCGGCGATCGCGGCCCGGGACTTCCGGACGCTGTATGACCGAGGCGCAAACCCGTACCTGCTGTACTTCTGCGCGCTGCAGATCGGGGTGAGCCGGGCGGACTACTACGAGCAGCTGCGCGCGGACCGGACGGGAGCTGGTGCCTGATGGCGGAACTGAGCGGCGTGTTCGCCACCGCGCATTCGCCGGGGCTGACCGGGTTCCCGGAGCGGGCCGATCCAGCCAAGCGTGACGCGGTGATGGCCGGGTTCGGCGCGGCGGCGAAGCGGATCGCGGACATCGGCCCGGACGCGATCGTGGCCGTCTCGGTGGAGCACTTCACGAACTTCTTCCTGGCGAACCTGCCGGCGTTCGCCGTGGTCACTTCGGACCGGCACCTCGGGCCGGTGACCGCGGAGATGGGCGAGTTCCTGCAGATTCCGCAGCGCCGCTACCTTGGGGCGCCGGAACTGGCGAATCACATCTACCGGTACGCGCTGGCCCACGAGTTCGATCCGGCGCTCGCCGACGGCGGGTTCGACTTCGACGAGAACTTCTGCGTGCCGACGAGGCTGCTGGGCACCGAGAACATCCCGGTGGTACCCATCGTGGTCAACGGGGTGAACCCGCCATATCCGACGCCGAAGCGGTGTTACGACTTCGGCCGGATGCTGCGCGGCGCCATCGAGACCGCCGGCGGCGCGCGCAACGTGGTGGTGCTGGCCACGGGCGGGCTCTCGCACTGGGTGGGCATGCCGCAGGCCGGGACGATAAATGAGGATTTCGACCGAGATTTCCTAATTCGGTTGGAAGCGGGAGACGCCAAGCGGCTGACCGACTACGATGACGCCGTGCTTGACGCGGCTGGAAACGGTGCACACGAGATCAGGACCTGGCTGGTCGCGGCCGGTGCGGCAGACGTGCCGTTCGAGATCCTGGCCTACGAACCGATCCCCGAATGGCTGACCGGGACCGCGGTGGCCGCTGCCCGGATGGGAGCACACACATGACGACACCAGTGATTACCGCGCGCGACATGCGGGGCGTGATGGCCTATCCGCCGACCCCGGCGCTTCCGGGAGCCGAGCGTGCCGACGCCCGGAACACGGTGGACCTCGCCGAGACCGAGCGGATGATCCGCAACCTGATCAACGACGGCGTCGATGCGATCGCGCTCAACGGAACGCTGGGCGAATGCGCGTCCCTCATGCTCGACGAATGGAAGGCGTTCGCCGCCTGCGTCGCTGACACGATCCGTGACGTCAGTCCCGGATTCCCGGTATTCATCGGGTCGACCACGCTCAACACCAGGGACACCATCGAGCGGATGCGTTTCCTGTCCGATATCGGCATCCCGGGCACACTGCTCGGCCGCCCGATGTGGGGCGAGATGGTCACCGACGTGATGATCCGGTTCTACCGCGAGGTGGCGGAGAACGCGCCGGACGTCGCCATCTGCGTATACGACAACACCGCGGCCTTCCGCGGCATCATCCCCCGGCCGGTGTACCGGGCGATGACCGAGATCCCGCAGATCGTCGCGGTCAAGTACGCGGGCGGCGCCTCGGTGGGCTTCCGGTTCCACAATGACCTCGCCGTCGTCGGCACGGCGTTCCCCCTGATGCTTATCGAGACCGACTGGTATCCGGCCTGGCAGATGTACGGCGAACAGTACGCGCCGATGACCTGGTCCTCCACCACCGCGTGCGGCCCGGCCCCGGTGCTGGCACTGCGGGACGCGCTGCGCGAGGGCCGGGACGAAGACGCGAGGTGGCTGTCGGAGCGGCTGCGCTGGGCGCATGAGCCGTTCCTTGTCGGCCAGGACTTCAACGAGTTCTCCAAGTACAACGTGCCGTTGGAGAAGATCCGGGTGAACGCGGCCGGCTACATCAACGTCGGCAAATGCCGCCCGCCCTATTCGGAAGACCTCGTACCGCAAAAGCACGTAGACGGCACGCTCGCGCACATCGACCGCTACAAGCAGGTGCTCAAGGAAGTATCCGAGCACCTGTCTGATAAGCACAGCGGAAGGTAACCCCCAGTGAAGCTACTCGAGACGATGGGGGACGCGATCAAGAACGGCCGCGTCCCCAGCCGCATCTTCAACGACCCGGAGATCTGGGAACTCGAGAAGACCAAGCTGTTCGGCAAGGTGTGGTCGTTCCTCGGACACGAGTCGGAGATCCCTCAGCCCGGGGATTACGTCACCCGCTACATCGCCGACAACAACATCATCCTGGCCCGGGACGAGCACGGCGGGATCAAGGCGAATCTCAACATGTGCCGGCACCGCGGCAACCAGATCTGCAAGGCGGAGATGGGCAACAGCTCGCATTTCCGCTGCTCCTACCACGGCTGGGTGTACAAGAACTCCGGCGAGCTGGTCGGCGTGCCGTTCCTCAAAGAGGGCTACGACGGGCTGCTCGATAGGGGCAACTTCGGCCTGGTCAGCATCCGGGTCGACAGCTACGAAGGGCTGATCTTCGGCACGCTCGACAAGAACGCGCCGACGCTGGAGGAGTACCTCGGCGGGTTCCAGTTCTACCTGGACATCTACCTCAAGCCGGGCCCGAACGGCGTGGAGGTCTACGGCCCGCCGGATCGCTGGGCGGCCGAGACCGACTGGAAGATCTGCGCGGAGAACTTCTCCGGAGACGGCTATCACACCCCGGTGGCGCACCAGTTCGGCTTCGCGCTCGGCTACTTCCCCTCCTCGGGCACCACGCACAACCTGGGGTGGGCGGTGCACATCCCGGACAAGGGCCACGCCATCGGGCTCGGGCACACCCCGGGCCTGCCGCCGTTCGTCGGCTACCCCGACGCGCTGGTCCAGCACATGAAGCACACGCTGTCCGAGGGGCAGCAGGAACTGTTCGCCAAGACCAGGACCGCGGTCGGCACCGTGTTCCCGAACCTGTCGTTCCTCATCCAGCCGTTCAGCCCGATCCCTGAAGAGAAGGCCAGCACGGTACGGTTCTGCACGATGCGCCTGTGGCACCCGACCGGCGCCGGCAAGATGGAGATGTACTCGTGGTGCCTGGTGCCGCGCGACGCCGAACCCGAGTACAAGGAGCGGGCCTACGAGGCGTACACGCTGGCCTTCGGCCAGGCCGGGACGTTCGAGCAGGACGACTTCGAGAACTGGACGAACCTCACCCGACAGGTCGGCACCAGCCTCGGCCGCACTCTGGAGTTCCCGTACCAGATGGGCATGGACCTCACGCCGGTGACCGACTTCCCCGGCCCGGGGGTCGCGGTGGACCGGTACGTCACCGAGAACAACTTCCGCAACCAGTGGGCCACCTGGCTGAGCTACGTGGGGGCTGAATAGTGTCCACCCTGACCATCGGCGTAGAGCTGGCCATCCAGCGGTTCCTGGCCGAGGAGTGCCTGGCGCTGGACGAGCGGCGCTACCGGGACTGGCTCGCGATGTTCGCCGAAGACGGCCGCTACGAGGTGCCGGTCCGGGTGACCCGGGAGAAGGACGCGGAGTGGGACCTGTCGCCCAGGTCCAAGATCTTCGACGACACGAAGAAGACGCTGGAGATCAGGGTACGCAGGCTGGAGACCGACTTCGCCTGGGCCGAGCAGCCGCCGTCGCGGACCCGGCACCACCTGTCCAATATCCTCGCCGACCCCGCCGGGGAAAGCGGCACATATGTGGTGCGCGCGAACTGCCTTATCTACCGCAGCCGCGGCGACCAGCCGACCTACGACCTGGTCTCCGCGCAGCGCCGGGACCTGATCCGCGAGGACGGCGACGGCTTCCTGTTCGTGCACCGCTGGGCCGCCATCGACCAGTCCACCGTCGGCTCGCGCAATCTGTCCTTCTTCATATGAGCGCCGAAGACGAGCCGATCATCATCGCTAATGAGTTCGTGGATGTGGAGGTGCGGCGGGTGCGCACCCGGAACGGGGTGCGGCTGGAGATCCACTCGCCCCGGCGCGGCACCACGATACGGCTGGACGCCATGGTCCTGGACGCGCTCACCTGGCAGCAGCCGGAGGTCTTCTCGGAGATGCTGCGATCCGAGTGAGGTGCGCACTCGTCACCGGTGGCGCCTCCGGCATCGGGCGGGCGGTGGCGCTGGCGTACCTCGCCGAAGGCGTTCGGGTGACGATCCTCGACCGGTCCGCGCCGGAAGGCCTGCCCGCGGAGATCGAGGTGGTGACCGGGGACGTCACCGACCCTGGCGCGACGGCCGAAGCAGTGTCCCGCGCGGTCAGTCCGGAAGGCGGGCTGGACCTGCTGACCGCGTGCGCGGGCGTGTTCGACTACTACGCCCGGGTGACCGAGCTTGGCTCAGAGGAGCTGCGACAGTCGTTCGCTGAAATCTTTGGAATTAACGTCTATGGCACGCTCCTAGCCGTCAACCAGGCCGCGCCGGCGCTGCGGCGGGCTCGTGGCGCGGTGACGCTGACGCTGTCGACGGCGGCGTTCCAGCCGGGCGGTGGCGGGGCGCTGTACGCGGGCTCCAAGGCGGCGCTGCGCGGGCTGGTCACCCACCTGGCCACGGAGCTGGCGCCGCGGGTGCGGGTCAACGGAGTGGCGCCCGGCGGCACCGGCGGGACGCGACTGGGCGGGCTCGCCGCGCTGGGTCAGGAACAGACCGCCGACCGGGTGCCGGACCGCGACGAGCGGATCCGGGGCGGCAACCCGCTCGGCGTGCTGCCCCTGCCGGAGGACCACGCCGCCGCGTACCTCTATCTGGCCAAGGCCCGGGTGGCCACCGGAACCGTGATCGTCTCCGGCGGATGATCACGCTTAGCTACTTATCTCGGGCGCTTTTGTCCTATTATTTCACTACATAAGAGCTTATTGCGGTGGCGCGTGTGGCGTCCGCGGGTTAGTTATCCAGGGGTTTCGTCCCCGGTCATGCGGCGTGGGGCCTAATAGCCCGATAGGCTCATCTGCTCCCAAAAGACCCGATCGCTCCCCCCGTCGGGATTACGCTGCGTGACATGCGTAAATTTTTCCCGGGGGGTAGTGTTTTCCCGGGGGGTACAAACCAACCCCCCGGATCCCCCTCCCGCGACGCGTCCCGCCGTAGTGTCACCCGGCCGGGAGGACCCTTCGGGCCCTCCGCGGCCAGGCGACCGCGAAGCTCGCTGGCGCTCGCCGCGGGCCACCGCAGTCGGGGGGTGACCGCGAAGCTCGCTGTGCTCGCCGCGGTGCTGGTCGCGGCGGCGGGTTGTGCCAGTGCCAATGGGTCGACCACCGCGGCCGCCGGGACGGTGGAGAAGCCGGACCTCACGGTCGCGGTGGTGCCCGCTGTCGACTCGGCCGGATTCTTCGTCGCGTTGTACCAGGGGCTGTTCAAGGCACAGGGACTGAACGTGAAGTTCGTGCCCGCGGTCAGCAGCGAGACGGCCATCTCCGATCAGGTCAAGGGCACGGTTGACATCTCCGGCGGCAACTACGTCTCCTACATCCAGGCCCAGCAAGGCCATGCGGCCGACCTGGAGATCTTCGCCGAGGGCTCGGTAATGCTCCCCGGCGCGCAGGGGCTGTACACGATGCCGCACTCGAAGATCACGACCTTGCAGGATCTGATCGGGAAGACCGTCGGCATCAACGCGCCGGACAACATCTTGTACCTGCTGGTCGCCTCGGTGCTCGCCGACCACGGAATCCCGGTGAGCAAGGTGCACTTCAAGTCCAACATCCCGCTGCCGATGATGGCCGCCGCGCTCAAGTCGGGCGAGATCAACGCGGCGGTGCTGCCCGAACCGTTCGCCAGCCAGGCGGAGCAGGCCGACGGCGTCGCCGCGCTGGCCGACCTGGACCAGGGCGCGACCAGCAACTTCCCGGTCCAGGGCTACGTGGTGACCCGGCAGTGGGCGGCCGAGAACCCGCGCACGCTGGCCGCCTTCAACCGCGCGCTCCAGCAGGGTCAGGAGATCGCGGACACCAACCGGCACGCGGTCGAGACGGCGATGGAGGACCTGCCGACCACGCCGATGCCGCTCGCGGTCTCGGCGCCGACGGCGGCGATCATGGCGGTCGACAACTATCCGATCGGCACGGTCGACCCGATACGGCTCCAGCGCGTCGCCGACGTCATGAACCAGTTCATCCAGTTCCCGTCGTTCAACGTCAAGTCGATGATCGCCGGCCCCTGACCGGGAGCCGGGCCATGATCATGGGTCGTTTGCGGTAAATATTCCCGCAAACGACCCATGATCATGGAACTCGCTGCTGTGCGGGCGGGGGGATTTGAACCCCCACGGTGTCGCCACCAACAGGACCTAAACCTGCCGCGTATGCCATTTCGCCACGCCCGCCGACACTGGAAGGTTACCGGGTCCTGACCGGTTACAGGCCGAGCTCGGTGCGCAGCCGGGCCACGTGGCCGGTGGCCTTGACGCCGTACTGGGCCACCTCGATCTTGCCGTCGGCGTCGACGACGAACGTCGACCGGATCACGCCGACGGTGACCTTCCCGTACAGCTTCTTCTCCCCGTACGCGCCGTACGCCTGCATGACCGAACGATCGGAGTCGGACAGCAGGGGGAACGTCAGCCCCTCCTTGTCCCGGAATTTCGCGAGCTTCGGCGGGGCATCGGGCGAGATCCCGAGCACGGCGACGCCGTGGCTGGCCAGATCGGCCAGGCTATCCCGGAAGTCGCAGGCCTGCTTGGTGCAGCCCGGCGTCATGGCCGCCGGGTAGAAGTACACGATCACCCGCTGGCCGCGATACGACGAGAGGCTGACCTCGTTGCCGTCGGCGTCCGGCAGCGTGAAGTCAGGGGCGACGTCGCCCGGCTCGAGCCGCTCACCAGTCATGGATTCACCCTATCGGGGGCGGCTCGTACAAACGGCGCCAGCGCACGGAAGGCGCGGCCTCGATGGCTGATCGCGTCCTTCTCCGCGGGGGTCATCTCGGCCGTGGTGACGTTGAACCCATCCGGCACGAAGATCGGGTCGTAGCCGAACCCGCCGCTGCCGCGGCGCTCGCGGATCAGCCACCCGTCCACCCGCCCGGTGACAACGTACTCGGCGCCCGCGGGCGCGACGAGCGCCGCGGCGCAGGCGAAGTGCGCTCCGCGGCGGCGGTCCGGTATGTCGCTCACCTGGGCGAGGACAAGGTCCAGGTTGGCCTGATCGTCCCCGTGCCGCCCGGCCCAGCGTGCCGACAGCACACCGGGCATCCCGTTCAGCGCGTCCACGCACAGCCCGGAATCGTCGGCGACCGCCGGGAGGCCGGTGAACCCGGCGATCGCACGGGCCTTCAGCAGCGCGTTCTCCTCGAACGTGGCCCCGGTCTCCGGAACGTCCGGCGCGTCGGGAAACTTGTCCAGACCGATCAGCTCGACCGGATTTCCAGCCAGGATGCGTCCCAGCTCGCGGAGCTTAGCCTCGTTTCGGGTGGCCAGGACGATGGTGTCAGCCATCAAGCGTGGCTCGCTGCAGCCTGGTCAGTTCCCCGCAGCCGGACTCGGCGAGATCGAGGAGCCGGCCGAGCTGAGCCCGGCTGAACGGATCCCGCTCGGCGGTGCCCTGGATCTCCACGAAGTCACCCGCGCCGGTGCAGACCACGTTCATGTCGGTCTCCGCCACCACGTCCTCTTCGTAGCACAGATCAAGCCGGGCCTCGCCGTCCACGACACCGACGCTGACCGCGCTCACCGAGGCGACCAGCGGGTCGCCCTTGCATCGCTTCCGGTTCCGCAGCCACGCCACCGCGTCGTAGAGGGCGACATACCCGCCGGTCACCGCCGCGGTCCGGGTACCTCCGTCGGCCTGAAGCACGTCGCAGTCGATGATGATCGTGTTCTCGCCGAGCGCCTTGTAGTCGACGCAGGCCCGCAGCGATCGTCCGACCAGCCGGGAGATCTCCTGGGTCCGGCCGCCCAGCCGGCCCTTGACCGACTCGCGGTCACCGCGCGTGTTCGTCGCCCGCGGGAGCATCGCGTACTCCGCGGTCACCCAGCCCAGCCCGCTGCCGCGCCGCCACCGCGGCACTTCCTCGGCGACGCTCGCGGCACACAGCACCCGGGTGGAGCCGAACTCCACCAGCACCGAACCCTCGGCATGGTCGAGCCAGCCCCGGGTGAACTTGACCGGGCGCAGGTCGTCAGCGGATCTTCCGTCAGGTCGAGGCATGCGCCAAAGCTTATAGCGCTCCTGGACCGAACACCTTCCCCGGCGCGGCCAGCGACACCGGGCCGCTGAAAACCCCGGCCGCCTCGGCCAGCGACCGCGCCGGGTCGTTCATGGCAACCAGGTGGGTAAGCACCAGGTCCCTGGCACCGGCCTTGGCCGCGTGTCCGCCCGCCTGGCGCGCGGACAGGTGCACATCTGGCGTGTTGCCCGGGTCGTCGAGGAACGACGCCTCGCACAGCATCAGGTCCACGTCCCGCGCGAGCCGGACGAGCGCGTCCGACTCCCCCGTGTCAGCCGAGTAGGCGAGGGTCCAGCCCTGGTGCTCCACCCGGAACCCGAACGTCTCCACCGGATGGTTCATGTGCTCGGTGGTGATCGCGAACGGCCCGATCGCGGCCGGGCCCGGCTTAAGCTCGCGGATAGTGAACCGGTCAGCCAGTTCGTCGGCGACCAGACCGAACACCGGGGCCAGCCGCTCCGCTGTCCCCCGCGGACCGTACACCGGAACCGGCGGCCTCGGGCCGCCCGGCGCGTAGTGCCGCGCTATCGCGAACGCGCCCAGGTCCAGGCAGTGATCGCCATGCAGGTGACTGAGGCATACCGCGTCGATCTCGTCGAAGCTGACATACCTTTGCAGCGCCCCGAAGGCCCCGTTGCCCATGTCGATGACCAGGCGGAACCCTTCGGCTTCCAGGAGATAACACGACGCGGCGCTCGCCGCGTTCGGAAAGCTCCCCGCGCACCCCACCACCGTAATTTTCATGCCGCCATTATCCGGCCCCCATCAAGCCCATCAGGCCCAGAGCTGGCCTTCCAGACGGGATTCGGCCTCGTCAAGGGTCCCGTCGTAGGCGCCGGTGGACAGGTACTTCCAGCCGCCGTCGGCGACCAGGACAACGACGTCGGCGCGCTGGCCGGCGGCGGCCGCCTTGGCCGCCATCGCCAGGCCGGCGTGCAGGGCGCAGCCCGCGGAGATGCCCGCGAAGATCCCCTCGGTGCCGATCAGTTCTCTGGTACGGCGCAGCGCGTCGGCGGACGAAACGGAGAACCTGGTCGTCAGCACCGACTCGTCGTACAGCTCGGGGACGAAGCCCTCGTCGACGTTGCGCAGCCCGTAGACGAGCTCGCCGTACCTGGGCTCGGCCGCGACGATCTGCACACCGGGCTTGTGCTCGCGCAGGTAACGGCCCGCCCCCATCAGCGTTCCCGTGGTGCCGAGACCGGCCACGAAATGCGTAATCTCCGGCAGGTCGGCCAGGATCTCCGGGCCGGTGGTCTCGTAGTGCGCTCGCGCATTGGCTTCGTTGCCGTACTGGTAGAGCATGACCCAGTCCGGATGCTCGGCGGCGATCTCCTTCGCCAGCCGTACCGCCTCGTTCGAGCCGCCCGCGGCGGGCGAACCGATGATCTCGGCGCCGTACATGCGCAGCAGCTTGCGGCGCTCCTCGCTGGTGTTCTCCGGCATGACCACGATCAGCCGGTAGCCACGCAGCTTGGCGACCATCGCGAGCGATATGCCGGTGTTACCGGAGGTGGGCTCGAGGATCGTCGAGCCGTGCGCGAGCAGGCCGTCCTTTTCCGCCTGCTGGACCATGAAGAAAGCCGCGCGGTCCTTCACCGATCCGGTGGGGTTGCGGTCCTCGAGTTTGGCCCACAGCCGGACGTCGGGCGACGGCGAAAACCGGGGCAAGCCCACCAGCGGCGTATTGCCGAGGGAGTCGAGCAGGTTGTCGTAACGCATACCACAGCTCGTTCGTTCAAATGGATCTGAGATCAGCCACCAGCCACGGCGGGCAACACGGTCACGGTGTCACCATCCTTGACCGGTGTCTGCAGGCCGGACAAGAAGCGGACGTCTTCGTCGTTGAGATAGACGTTGACGAACCGGCGCAGCTGGCCGCTGTCGATGAGCCGGGCCTGCAGGCCGGCGTGCCGTGCCTCGAGGTCGTCTATCAGCTCGCCCAGCGTGGATCCGGTTCCCTCGACTTCCTTGGCACCGCCGGTGTACGTGCGCAGGATCGTCGGGATACGAACCTCGATGGCCATGAACAACGCTCCCTGGGTCGGCTTATTCGTCCTGCGCGTTCAACCTATAGGGTCGGTGAATCATTCCGTTACGGAGACCGGCTCCTCGTCGACCTGGCCGTCCAGGATGCGGTAGGAGCGGAACTCCGCGCGGTCGGGATCCCGGGTCGAAACCAGAACATAGTGGGCGTTCGGCTCACTGGCATATGAAATGTCGGTCCGGGATGGATACGCCTCGGTCGCGGTATGCGAGTGGTAGATCACGACCGGTTCCTCGTCGCGATCGTCCATCTCCCGCCACACCTTGAACTGCTCGGTGGAATCGAACCGGTAGAACGTGGGAGAGCGTTCGGCGTTCTCCATCGGGATGAAGCGCTCGGGATGGTCGCTGCCCGCCGGGCCAGCCAGCACTCCGCACGCCTCGTCCGGGTGATCTTTCCGCGCGTGGGCCACGATCTTGTCGTACAAGTCACGGGAGATGGTCAGCATAGCTTCACCATAGGGCCCGGACCAGGGACTCCTGCACGGCGCCGAGCCAGGCATAGACCTCGAACGCGGTCCGGCGCGGATCCTTCGCGGCCAGCTCGTCCCACTGCTCCTCGAAGTCCTCGGTGACACCGAGCTTGGTGCCGAGCGCCAGGCGCACGTCGTTGAGTGACTTCAGCCACGCCTGCGCCTGCTCGGCGGTGAGCTGCACCTTCCCGCCCGCCTCGGGCAGCGTGTCGAGCATCATCTGGGCGTTCTCATGCTTGGCGGCACGGAGCGCGAGCTCGGTGTACTTACGGAACTCCCCGGCCGCATCGGGATCGTCGCGGTAGCCGTCGGGAAGCAGACGCGCGAGCACCGGGTCGTGCGGCGTCTCGGCAGCGGGCGCCTGGAGGAGTGCCTCAAGTTCATCCAGGTCGGCGGCCCGGGCCACTTCGGGCTCGATCAGGTCCATGATCTGGCCGACCAGACTGCGCAGCAGTGACGCCTCGGCGGCGGCAAGGACTGCCTTGACCCCGCCGCCCCTAGTCGAGCGGAATGGTTCCACCGTGACGCTTCTCGTCTCTAGTCCTGGTGGACGGTGGCCCACAGGCCGTAGCCGTGCAGGATTTCGACGTTGTGCTCCATGGCCTCTCTGGCCCCGCTGGCGACGACCGCCTTGCCCTTGTGGTGGACGTCCAGCATGAGCTTCTCCGCCTTCTTCTTGGGATAGCCAAAGACAGACTGGAAGACGTAGGTCACATAGGACATCAGGTTGATGGGATCGTTCCAGACTATGGTGACCCACGGCTTGTCCGGCGTCGGCTTGTCGGCCGAACGCGGCAAGTCAACCTCAGCCGGTGCCACGCTCACTACGGTCCACCTCCTCGTAGTTCCGTAGTCTTCCACCTGTGACGAATCCGGTGAACCACCAGGGCGGCTCAACCAGCAGTACAGCCCTGCTAACCGATCACTACGAGCTCACCATGCTCCAGGCGGCGCTGCGGAGCGGAGCGGCGCACCGCCCCGCCGTCTTCGAAGTGTTCGCCAGGCACCTGCCGCACGGCCGCAGATACGGCGTCGTGGCGGGTACCGGGCGGCTGATCGAGGCTGTCGAGCAATTCCGTTTCGGCCAGGCAGAGCTATCGTTCCTCGACGGGATCGTCGATGCCCCGACGTTGGCCTATCTGGAATCGTACCGTTTCTCCGGAAATATCTGGGGATACGAGGAGGGCGACAGTTATTTCCCAGGCTCGCCCATCCTGGTGGTTTCAGGGACATTTGCCGAGGCTGTGCTGCTGGAGACCGTCTGCCTGTCCATTCTGAACCACGACTGCGCGATCGCCTCGGCGGCGTCCCGGATGGTTACCGCGGCGGGTGGCGTGGACGGCCGGCCGCTGATCGAGATGGGGTCGCGACGGACCCACGAGGGGGCCGCGGTGGCGGCGGCCCGGGCCGCCTACATCGCGGGGTTCGCGTCCACCTCCAACCTGCGCGCCCGGTACACGTACGGTGTCCCCTCCGCCGGGACCTCCGCGCACGCGTTCACGCTGGTTCACGACAATGAGAGACACGCCTTCGCCACCCAGCTCGAGGCGCTGGGCAAGGGAACCACGCTGCTGGTGGACACCTACGACGTGTCCCGGGCGGTGCGCACGGCGGTGGAACTGGCCGGCCCTGAGCTGGGCGCGGTGCGGATCGACAGCGGCGACCTGCCCGTTGTGGCGGGGCAGGTACGGGAACTGCTTGACTCGCTGGGCGCCGTCCATACCCGCATCCTGCTGACCGGGGATCTGGACGAATACTCGATCGCCGCGCTCGGTGCGCTGCCGGTGGACGGGTACGGAGTCGGGACGGCGCTGGTCACCGGCTCCGGAGCGCCGACGGCGGCACTGGTGTACAAGCTGGTCGCGCGTGGTTCTTCGGCTGCTGATGGAGCGCCGCTGGAGGCGGTGGCCAAGCATTCGGTCGGCAAACCCAGCCGAGGCGGCCGGAAATGGGCGGTGCGGCACCGCGACCATCACGGCATCGCGCTCGAGGAGCGGGTGACCCTGACGCCGCCCGATCCGGGGCCGATGGACCGGGAGCTGCTGGCGCCCCTGGTGGTCGACGGCTCGGTGGTGAGACGCGAGGACGTGTCGGCGGCGCGGTCGCGGCATCAGACGGCGCTCGCGGAGCTTCCGCCGTATGCTCTCCAGCTGTCCCGGGGCTATCCCGCCATCCCCACCGTCTTCGAGTCCTTAGCGGCCACGCGCCTCTTAATCGTTCGCTGGGGCTGGCGCGTGGTCGCTAGCCTGCTGACATGGCTGTTGATTTTTCGGCGTTCGCCGCCGTACTGCGTTCCCTCGACGTGGCCGGTTCGGTGCGGGAGCTGCCGTCGCGGGCACCGACCGCAGCCACCGCGGCGGCCCAGCTCGGATGTGACGTGGGCGCGATCGCCAACAGCCTGGTGTTCGACGCGGACGGCGCCCCGGTGCTGGTAATGACCAGCGGCGCGCATCGGGTCGATACCGTCAAGGTGGCCGTCCTGCTCGGGGCTGTCACGGACCGGCCCGCCGAGGATCAGCCCGCCGCGGATCGGCTCGCCGCGGATCGGCTCGTCGTGGTGCGGCGAGCCGATCCGGAATCGGTACGGCGGTGGACGGGGCAGCCGATCGGGGGCGTCGCGCCGGTCGGGCACCCCGCGCCGATCCGGACGCTGGTCGACACCTGGCTCGAGAAGTACGACGTGATCTGGGCGGCGGGGGGCCATCCGCATACGGTGTTCCCGACCTCGTTCGGCGAGCTGGTGCGCATCACCAACGGCACTCCCGCCGATGTCGGGGAGTGACGTCTGGGGAACATCCGGCCATTCGCGATAACGTTAGATTATGCGTGCGCTCATCATCGTCGACGTACAGAACGATTTCTGCGAGGGCGGTTCGCTGGCCGTGACCGGCGGCGCGGCGGTGGCCCGGGAGATCAGCTCATACCTGGCAGGTAGTGCTGAATTTGCCTGGTCCTCCGGCGGCGGCGACTACGCGCACGTCGTGGCGACCAAGGATTACCACGTCGATCCGGCTGGCCATTTCTCGGATCGTCCGGACTATACGGAGTCCTGGCCGCCACATTGCGTTGCCGGAACGCCGGGCGCTGACTTCCACCCGAACTTGGATATTTCACGTGTGGAGGCTGTGTTCCTCAAGGGAGCCCACGCTCCCGCGTACAGCGGATTCGAGGGCGCCGACGCCAACGGGACGCTGCTCGCCGACTGGCTTCGTCAGCACGACATCGACGCGGTCGACGTGGTGGGTATCGCCACGGACTACTGCGTCCAGGCCACCGCCTCAGACGCGGCGCGGGGCGGCTTCACCACACGCGTGCTGATTGACCTCACCGCCGGGGTGATGTCGGAATCCACCGCGAAGGCTATCGACCACCTCCGCGCCGCGGGCGTCGAGGTCGTCCGGTAAATTCGGGTTTGGCTGGATCGAGTCCTAGTGCGCCAATTGGGCTCGTTCGCATTTGGGGCGTTACGGGCAATGGTGCTGTTGTCGTCTTTTGTCGTGAAATAGGCCCTATTTGCGGTATATCCGCAGCTACGCCGCAGGATCGTGGCGGCGGAACCCGGCCGACCCTCAAATCGAGCCTGCGGCGCCGTGCCGCTGCCGCCGGTTTCGCCACGATATGGCCCGTTATGCGGTCTGCGCTGGTGCTGGACGACGCGGAAGAAAAGAGCCTCCCGGAAGAAAGGGCACCGGTTTCCGGCGCCTTTTCTTCCATGGGGCTCTTATATTCCACAAGATGACCGGCCCTCCGCGCCGGGTCGTCCGCATAAATCGTGAAATATCCGGTTTGGGACGGGCGGGCAGGCGCGAGGGGCGGGGCGGAACGACGGTTCGAGGCGGCAGGCGCGAGGGGCGGGGCGGAACGAGGGTTCGAGGCGGGCGCGAGGGGCGGGGCGGATACCAGCGGCGGGGCGGATACCAGCGGCGGGGCGGATAGCGGCGGCGGGGCAGACACCAGGCGGGCGCGAAGGGACGGGGCGGAACGAGGGGTGGGTGGGGTTAGCGGGATTGGGTGGCCCAGTGGCGGATTTTTGCTATGCGGGCGCGGATCTGGTCGGCGGTGGCCTGGGGCAGTGGGGGACCGCCGCACTGGCGGCGAAGTTCGGTGTGGATGACGCCGTGCGGCTGGCCAGTTCGGTGGCTCCACGCGCTGACCAGGCCGTTCAGCTCCTTGCGCAGAGCGCCGAGCGCTTCGCGGCTCACCGGGGGTGCTGCCGCTTCCGGTTTAACTGAAGTTGCCACCGTGGCCGGCGGGGCCGACGGGGCGGCCGGGGCCGGCGTGGCGGTACGCGTCCGCGCAGCCAGCTGGGCATCCTGACGCTTACGTAGTAGCACCCGCACCTGTTCCGGGTCCAGCAGCCCGGGCAGGCCGAGGAAGTCCTCCTCCTCCGGCGACCCCGCCGCCGTGGCCGTACCGAACTCGCCGCCGTCGTACAGCACGCGGTCGAAGTGCGCGGACGCGTTCAGCGCCTCGAACTTCGGCTCGTCAAGATGATCGGGGTTGTCCCGGCGCCGCAGGGCCTCGGCGAGCTCTTCTTCCTCGGGCGACGCACTGGCAGCCCGAAGCACATGATCCCGTTCGGCTTCTAGTTCGGCGGCAAACCCCAGGAGGACCGGCACCGAGGGCAGGAACACCGAAGCGGTCTCCCCCCGCCGCCGGGCACGGACGAAGCGGCCGATGGCCTGCGCGAAGAACAGCGGCGTCGACACGCTGGTCGCGAAGACCCCGACCGCCAGCCGCGGGATGTCCACGCCCTCCGACACCATGCGGACGGCGACCATCCACCGGTCGTCCGACCCGGCAAACGCCGTGATCTTCTTGCTCGCGGCCTTGTCGTCGGACAGCACCACGACGGGCCGCTTGCCGGTCAGCTCGCGTAGCAGCGCCGCGTACGCGCGTGCGTCCGCGTGGTCGTTGGCGATGACCAGGGCCCCCGCGTCCGGCATGCCGCGACGGACCTCGGTGAGCCGCTTGTCGGCGGCCTCCAGCACCCGGCTGACCCACTCCCCCGCCGGGTCAAGGGCGGTCCGCAGGGCCTGCGCGGTCTGGTCCTTGGTCATCGGCGTGCCGAGCGTGGCCGTCACCTCGTCGCCGGCCCGGGTCCGCCAGCGCATCTCGCCGGAATAGGCGAGGAAGATCACCGGCCGGACCACCGTGTCCTCCAGGGCGGCGGCGTATCCGTAGACGTAGTCCGACGAGCTGCGCTTTCCGCCGCCCGGTTCGTCGACATATGTCACGAAGGGGATGGGGTTGGCATCGGACCGGAACGGCGTGCCGGTCAGCGCCAGGCGGCGGCGCGCCGGATCGAACGCCTCCTTGACGGCGTCACCCCAGGACAGCGCGTCGCCCGCGTGATGGATCTCGTCGAAGATGACCAGCGTGCGCCGGTTCTCCGTGCGCTGTCTGTGCAGCGCGGGATGGGCGGCCACCTGCGCGTACGTCACCGCGACCCCGACGAAGTCGGCGCCGGCCGGCCCTTGCGCGTTCGTGTACCTGGAGTCGATCGCGATCCCGAACCTGGCCGCCGACTGCGCCCACTGGTGCTTGAGGTGCTCGGTGGGCGTGACGATCGTCACCCTCGCCACCTCGCGCCGCTCGAGCAGTTCCGCCGCGACCGTCAGCGCGTAGGTCGTCTTGCCCGCGCCCGGCGTCGCCACCAGCAGAAAATCGCGTCGTGGCAGGCGGAAGTACTCGTGATAAGCGTCTTTCTGCCAACCTCGAAGATCCTTTATAGCGAACGTACTGTGGTTGCTCTCGCCATAGCCTGCTACGTCTGCTCGAGGGGTCCCCACGAGGCCGAAATGTTACCGGTTCTGCGGCCACGGCGAGGCCAGGCGCGCCGGATCCGTGGGCCAGGAGTCTCCGGGTCAGGAATCGCCGGCGCCGTCGTCTGGGAGCTGCTCGTAGATCTCCTTGCAGGTGGGGCACACCGGGTACTTCTTCGGGTCCCGGCTCGGCACCCATACCTTGCCGCACAGCGCCCGCACGGGGGTACCGGTCACCATGGAGTCGACGAGCTTGCTCTTCCCCTCGATGACATAGTGCGCAAAGCGCTCGTGATCGCCGTCGCCGCCGTGGGAAGTCTCCGGCCGGACTTCCTCATGGACGCGCGTCTCTTGCTCTGGAAGAACCTCAGTACCACTCACAGCAAGCAAGTTTACCCGCCGGGGAAGCCGCGCTAGTTGAGAGTCGGGTCCTCCGGATAGGTGGCCACATAGGCCAATTCGCCACCTTGACGGCGAAGGACGGTGGGCCACAGGCGGGTGGGCTCGGCGGAGAAGGCGTCCGCGGGCTCGGCGGGCAGCACGTACCACGCCCCTTCGTCGATCTCGCCCTGGAGCTGCCCCGCACCCCAGCCGGCGTAGCCGGCGTACACCCGCAGCCGGGCGATCGCCGGAGCGAGCAGGCCGGGCGGCGCGTCCAGGTCGACCAGGCCGAGCCGGGACATCTTCGGCGGCCCGCCATCCAGTGGATGCCAGCCGACCGGTTCGTCGGTGCCCGGCACCAGGGCGAGCGCGAGCGCGCTGTTCGGCGCGACCGGGCCGCCGCTGAACACCACCGAAGGATCGGTGGCCAGCTCTGTCCACGGCTCGAGGACCTGACCGACCGGAACCTCCGTCGGGCGGTTCAGCACCACGCCGAGTGTGCCCTGCTCCTCCTCGTGCTCGACGATAAGGACGACGGTACGGCGGAAGTTCGGGTCGCCAAGGACCGGAGTCGCGACGAGCAGACGTCCCGCCGTGGCGCCATATACCTCGGGCCCAGATGCCGTTTCGTCCATACGTCTATCATCGGTCAGCTTGCTGAGTCGCCGCGTCGCGGACGGCGGCCGCGACCGAGGACGTGACGTCGGGATGGAACACGGACGGGACGATGTAGTGCGGCCCGAGCTCGTCCGGGGACACCACATCGGCGAGCGCGCTGGCCGCGGCGATCAGCATGCCATCGGTGATGTTGCGGCTCTGCGCGTCGAGCAGCCCGCGGAACACACCGGGGAACGCCAGCACGTTGTTGATCTGGTTCGGATAGTCGCTGCGGCCGGTGGCGACCACCGCGGCGTGCTCCATCGCGGCGTCGGGATCGACCTCGGGATCGGGATTGGCCAGGGCGAACACGATCGCGTTCCCGGCCATCTGGGCGATGTCGCCGCCGGTCAAGATACCCGGTGCGGACAGGCCGATGAAGACATCGGCACCGGTGAGCGCGCCCTTGAGGTCCCCGGCGTAGCCGCCGTGGTTGGTATTCTCCGCGATCCAGCGCAGGCTGGAGTCCATGCCGGGGCGGTTTTCGTACACGGCGCCCTTGTCGTCGGCGACGATGACGTTCTGCGCGGTGGCGCCCGCGCCCAGCAGGAGCTTGAGCACGGCGGTGCCGGCGGCTCCCGCGCCCGCCATGGCGATTTTCACCTCGGGCAGCTTCTTGCCCACGACGCGCAGCGCGTTGGTCAGCGCGGCCATCACCACGATCGCGGTGCCGTGCTGGTCGTCGTGGAATACCGGGATGTCGAGCAGGTCGCGCAGCCTGCGTTCCACCTCGAAGCAGCGCGGCGCGCTGATGTCCTCCAGATTGATACCGCCGAAGCCGGGCGCGATCGCCTTCACGGTCCTGACGATCTCGTCGGTGTCCTGGGTGTCCAGGCAGATCGGCCAGGCATCGATGTCGGCGAACCGCTTGAACAGGGCGGCCTTGCCCTCCATCACCGGCAGCGCGGCGTACGGCCCGATGTTGCCCAGGCCCAGCACGGCCGAGCCGTCGGTCACCACCGCTACCGAGTTCCGCTTGATGGTCAGCCGCCGGGCATCGTCGGGGTTGGCCGCGATGGCCATGGCGACCCGGCCCACCCCGGGGGTGTACGCCATCGACAGGTCGTCCCGGTTTCGCAGCGGCACCTTCGAGCTCATCTCGATCTTGCCGCCCAGATGCAGCAGGAAGGTGCGGTCACTGACCTTGTGGACTCGCACGCCGGTGATCGCGGTCAGCGCGGCGACGATCGCCTCGGCATGCGCCGTGTCCCGGGCCGCGCAGGTGACGTCTACCCTCAGCTTGCCGGCGCCGCCGGCCGTTACGTCGAGGGCGGTGACCACTCCGCCGGCCTGCTCCACTGCACGCGTGATCTCACTGACCGCACGACCTTTCGAGGCCACCTCAAGCCGCACGGTTATGGAATACGAGACGCTGGGCGCCATCGTCACGTCGGTTCCCCTTTCCGCTGGACTCCAGGGTAAGGCTCGTCAGCACATACGCTTATAGAGTGAGTGCGGAAACTCCGGCGACGATGGAGCGGGTCTCGCTCGACGCGAAGGCAGAGGCCGACGGGACGCTCCCCGCTGGCGTGCCCATGGGCGGCGGCCCTGTGGTCGACGTCACACGCTTGCGCGTCGCGCTGGCCCGGTTGTCCCGTCGGCTGCGCCGACACGAAGTTGCGGGGCTGACGCCCACCCAGTTGGCAGCGCTCGCCACCGTCGAGCGATCCGGGCCGATGCGGCTCGGCGACCTGGCCGCGGCCGAGGGCATCGCACCTTCCACGCTCACCCGCCTGGTGACGGCGCTGGAAGAAAGCGGTTATGTGCGGCGTTGCGCGGATCCCAGCGATGCCCGCGCGTCGACGCTGGCCATCACCCCGAGCGGCCACGAGACACTGGAACGAATCCGCGGCGAGAGCACGCTGGTACTGGCGCAGAGCCTGCGCAAGCTCACTCCGGCGCAACGCTCCGCCCTGGCGGCGGCCCTGCCGGTGCTCGAGCAGCTGGCCGAGGTTCCGCCGACCGAATACCGCTAACTCGCGGTCGGCGAGGCGGCGAGCGAGTTCATCTCGCTCGGCGGTGACCTGAGCGAGCTCGTGTTCCAGCGCGATGATGCGGCGGATGGCCGGCAGCGTCATGCCTTCGTCCGCCATGGACACGACCTGCTGGATCACCCGGATCTCGAGTCGCGAGTAGCGGCGCTGGCTGCCAGCCGAGCGCCGCGGCGAAACGACACGAAGCTTGTCGCAGCGGCGCAGGAACGCCTGCTTGACCGCGAGTAGCTCAGCTACCTGCCCGACCGTGTAAAGCGGCGTGTTCTCGTCGTCCAGGTTCATGGCGTCTGTGTTTCCCGGGGGGTTCAAACCAACCGGACCCCCCTCCTGCGACGCTGTGTTTATCCCGGGGGGTAAACACCAACCCCCCGGACCCCCCTCCTGCGACGCTTCTCGCCGTTAGTTTCGCCTGGCCGGAAGGCCCGTAGGGCCTTCACAGCCAGGCGACCGCGAAGCTCGCTGGCGCTCGCCGCGGTTTAGCTGGCCAGTTCCTTGGCGGCGTTGAATTGGCCTGGGCCTCCGGCCGCGGCGTCCGCGGCGCGGATCTCGACCTTGCGCGGCTTGGCCTGCTCGGCCACCGGGATGGTCACCTCGAGAACGCCATTGGCGTAGGAGAACCACCGTCGTTCGGGATGATAGAGGGTTTTAGAACAGTAGGGCGGACAGCGCTGCGCGGGCTTTGCTCACGCGCGGGTCGCGCGGCGGGTAGATGTCGAACAGCCCGACCAGGTGGGCCCGTGCTTTCTCGCGGTCCTCGCCTGATGTCCGGCGCACGACGCCGAGCAGCCGGTCGAAGGCCTCGTCGATCCGGCCCGAGGCCATGTCGATGTCGGCCACCCTGCTCTGGGCTTCGGGATCCGACGGGTGCTCGGCCGCGTCCCGGCGGACCTTCGCCTCGTCGTAGGAGTTCACCCGCCGGATCAGGTTCACCTGGGCCAGCCCGGTCTTCGCGACCGGGTCGGCCGGCGCCCTCGCGAGTTCGGCCTCGAACACCCGGGCCGCTGCGTCGAAGTCGCCGCGCTCCATGGCGTCACGTGCCTCGGCGTACGCGGGCGGCAGGCCACCCGCGGCCGCCTGTGGTCCGACGCCAGCGGGAGACCGCGCGGCCTCATCGTCAGCAGCGTCCTCTGCGCCGTCCCCGCCGTCTCCGCCAGCGGCGCTCAGGCCCATTTTCGCCGCGACGCCCATGACCTGGCTGATCCACTGGCGTACCTGCGCCTCGGGCAGCGCGCCGAGGAACCCGTCGACCAGCTGGCCGCCGATCACCGCGACCACCATCGGGATACTCTGCACCTGTAGCGCCGCGCTGAGCTGCGGGTTGGCGTCCACGTCCACCTTGGCGAGGATCCACTGACCATCGGCCTCTACGGCAAGCTTCTCGAGCACCGGGCTGAGCTGCTTGCACGGTCCGCACCATTCGGCCCAGAGGTCCATGATCACTGGTGTGGTACGAGACCGCTCGACCACATCGGTGTTGAACGTCTGCTCTGTCACATCGATGACGACGCCGCCATTACCCACGCCCGGGTCGGTATCGGCGTTGCCGGATTGAGCCGCCTGCTGCCTGCGTTGCGCGGCAGCCTGCCGCGCGCCCAGATCGACGGCGCCGTAAAGCGAAAAGTCCCGCGGTTGCATATCTCCATCCTGCCGCATACATATTGCTGCCCGGCCCGGCACCCGCCGGCACGGGGTCTTCTGCAGTCATAGCAATCCGCCACCCGGTAGCATTCCTTGTGCTACCGTGGCCGCCATGAGTAACGCCCCGGGGGATGAGCCAGATTGGGACGAGACGGACGGTCAGCCGGCCCGGCGGTCCGCGGTCACGCAGATCGGGATCAGGGAACTGCGTCAGCACGCGAGCATCTATGTCGATCTCGCCGAGAAGGGCTACACGGTCGACATCACCAATCGCGGCCGGCTGGTCGCCCAGCTCATCCCGGCCAAGGAGCTCGACAGCCCGCTTGAGCGATGGATCGCGGCCGGCCTCATCGAGCCAGCCGAAGAACCGGGTGGCGTGGCGGATATCGAGCCATACCCGTCGGCAGGCGGGCCGGCCGCCAGCGAGGTCCTGCGGCAGCGGCGCGAGGAGGAGCGGTGATCTACCTCGATTCCTCGGCGCTCGTGAAGCTGGCCCTCACCGAGCCGGAGTCGGCGGCGCTGATGCGATGGCTGGCAGAACGCGCTGACCAGCCGCTGGTATCCAGCGTGCTGCACCGGTCGGAGGTGCCCCGTGCCGTCTGGCTGGCCGAGCCTGGTGCGCTGCCCCGTAGCTACCGGGTCATCAGGCGCATCGGGCGGGTCGCCCTGACCCCCGACGTGCTGGAGGGCGCCGCCACCGCGCCGCCCAAGTCGCTGCACACGACGCACGCCATTCACCTGGCGTCCGCCTTGGCCCTCAAGCGGGATCTCACCGCGTTCGTGGCCTACGACCAGCGCTTGCTGGCCGCCGCCAAGGACGCGGGCCTGCCGGTGGCCAGCCCCGCCTAGCGCCTGCCGACGGCCAGCGTCGCTTTAAAACGCCGGGGGTTCCCTGTAGTCGCCCCACTCGTCGCGCAGGGCGCCACAGATCTCGCCGAGTGTGGCTTCGGCACGAGCGGCCGCCAGCATCGGCGGTATCAGGTTCTCGTCGGTGCGCGCCGCCGCGGTCAGGCCGGCGAGCGCCGCCTGCACCGCGGCCTGGTCGCGTTCCTTGCGGCGCTCCGTCAGCAGGGCCACCTGCTCGCGCTCCACCTCCGGGCTGATCCGCAGGATCTCGAGCGGCCGCGCGACGGTGCCAGTGTGGCAGTTGACCCCGACGATCTTCTTCTCGCCCTTCTCCAGCTGCCGCTGGTACGCGAAGCTCGCTTCGGCGATCTCCCGGGTGAACCAGCCGTCCTCGATACCGCGCAGGATCCCGCCCGTCATCGAGTCGTCCGGGCTCATCTGGCGGATCCTGGCGAAGATCGCCTCCGCCTCGGCATCGATCCGGTCGGTGAGCGCCTCGACGTACCATGAGCCGCCCAGCGGATCGGCGACGTTGACGACGCCGGACTCCTCCATGATCACCTGCTGGGTACGCAGCGCCGTCTCCGCCGCGGCCTCGCCGGGCAGCGCGAGTACCTCGTCGAGCGCGTTGGTGTGTAGCGAGTTGGTGCCGCCGAGCACCGCGGCGAGCGCCTCGACCGCGGTGCGGACCACGTTGTTCCCCGGTTGCTGTGCGGTGAGCGAGACGCCGGCCGTCTGGGTGTGGAACCGCAGCCACTGAGCGCGCTCGGTCTTCGCGCCGTAGACGTCTCGCAGCCAGCGGGCCCAGATCCGCCGAGCGGCGCGGAACTTCGCGATCTCTTCGAAGAAGTCGATGTGTGCGTCGAAAAAGAACGACAGACCCGGCGCGAACTGATCCACATCCATGCCGCGCGACTGGCCAAGCTCCACGTACCCGAAGCCGTCCGCCAGCGTGAAGGCAAGCTCCTGCGCGGCGGTCGCCCCGGCTTCCCTGATGTGATAGCCAGACACCGAAAGCGGCTTGTACCTCGGGACGTTCCGCGCGCAGTACTCCATCAGGTCGCCGATCAACCGCAGGTGCGGATTCGGCGCGAACAGCCATTCCTTCTGGGCGATGTACTCCTTGAAGATGTCGGTCTGGAGGGTGCCGTCAAGGACGTTGAGCGCGGCGCCCTGCCGTTCGGCCGCGACCAGGTACATGCAGAAGATCGGGACCGCGGGGCCGCTGATCGTCATCGACGTGGTGACATCCGCCAGCGAGATGTCCTCGAAGAGCACGTCCATGTCGGCCGCGGAGTCGATCGCCACGCCGCAGTGCCCCACCTCACCGAGCGCGCGCGGATCGTCGGAGTCGCGGCCCATCAGCGTCGGCATGTCAAACGCCACGGACAGTCCCGCACCCCCGGCTCCCAGCAGCATCTTGTACCGCTCGTTGGTCTGGCGCGCGTTGCCGAAGCCGGAGAACTGACGGATCGTCCACGGCTTGCCCCGGTAGCCGGTGGCGTACAGGCCGCGGGTGAACGGGAACTCCCCCGGCCAGCCGATCCGCTCCATGTCCGGGACCACGGCCCCGGGCGGCGGTCCGTAGACCGGATCGACCTCGAGGCCGGACAGCGTAGTGAAATCCGCGTCCCGCTTGGCGGCCTTGTCGTACCTGGCCTGCCACCGCCGCCCGCCCGTCTCGATGTCGCCCATGCCACCGTCGCCGTCGCCATCCCCATCGCCATCGCCATCGCGTGAATCGCGGTCGCCGCCCTTGCCGACCCGATCGCCCATGATCCGCCTCCCGATTTAGTAGGACGTCCTACTATCTCCGTCCAGTCTAACCGCATCGCCGCATCCGCGGTCGCTTCCCGCTCGAGCCGGCCAACCCCTTGAATGCCACATGGGTATGGCTCCCTTGAAGTGACAGCCAGGTGCTGCTCCCTGGCCAGCGGCACCGATGGCGCCATTGGGCACGCTCTATAGCGCTACTGATCGGTTTGAGCGGCACCGATGGCACCATCGGCATGCTGCTCACTCGGAGGAGC
>Ga0213881_10000255_pt1 | contig 40451 bp, 37 predicted proteins | sample BarmaccoBMER_R08_FD_160104 | JGI IMG/M metagenome (GOLD analysis project Ga0213881, IMG submission 160104) | Barbacenia macrantha exposed rock microbial communities from rupestrian grasslands, the National Park of Serra do Cipo, Brazil - ER_R08 ...
CCACGAAAGAACGACGAAGCTGATCTGGCTCGGTATGCCCGCTCATTTAATCCGACGTCGTTATATAAAATCGGGCGGCACATTCTGGCGCATCTGGACCAGGACGGTCCGCAGCCCCGGCAGGAGCCCGAGCCTGCCCCTTCTGCAGGGGAGCTGCGGTTGCGGGAGCGCCGCGATGGGCGGCTGGGGTTCGAAGGGTTCCTGGAGTCTGAGCACGGTGCCGCGTTCCGTTCTTTGATCGAGCAGTTTGCCGTACCCCGCCCTGCGGCCGAGGGTATGCCCGATGCGCGTACCACCCCGCAGCGCAACGCTGATGCGCTGGTGGAGGTCTGTGGGCTGGCCCGCGCCGCCCACGACTGCCCCACCACCGGTGGAGAACCCCCGCATGTGAGCGTCACTATTGACTGGGAGGCTCTGCGCACTGGCCTGGGGGCCGCGACGCTGGATTACGGAACCCACATGAGAGCCTCTGAGGCCCGCCGGTGGGCTTGTGACGCGAAAATCATTCCCGTCGTGCTGGGTGGGGCCTCTGAACCGCTCGACGTCGGGCGGGCCATGCGGACCGTCCCGCTATCCATTCGTCGCGCGCTAGTGGTGCGGGATCGGGGATGCGCGTTCCCGGGTTGTGACCGGCCACCGGCACTATGCCAGGCCCACCACTGCCAGTATTGGGCTGATGGCGGTGACACCAGCATCGACAACTGCGTTCTTTTATGTGAGACGCATCATCGGCATGTGCATTGCACTGGGTGGGAGATCCTGATCCGCCCGGGCTACGTCGAGTTCATTCCCCCAGCAATTCTGGACGCCGACCGTAGACCACTGCGCAACCCCCTGCGCTGCTAAGCGATCGCCCCCGTCAGTGGCGGAGTGACAGGCAAACGGTGTGGGTGAACCGCGCGGGGCGCAATCGGTTCGCTACCCTCGCACCCATGGGTAGCAACCGCAGTGACCTGCACCGCCTGGTCGACGAGCTGGATGAGCAGCTGTTGAACGATGCGGCGGCGCTGCTGCGCACGCTGAAACCGACAGCCGATGTACCGCGCCAGCCGCGGCGGCGGCTGCCGATGAGCGGTGCCTACGACAGCGGCCGGAGCGACACGGCCACGCGATCGCCCGAGATTCTGCGACAGGGACTCGGCGGTCGGGATCCGCACCACAGGTGATCGTCGACACCGGGGTCATCTACGCCGACATCGACCGAACCGACGACTGGCACGCTCCTGCAGCCGAGCTGCTCAGCACCGCACCGGGTCCGCTTCGCGTGCCCGCTCTCGTCATCACCGAGGTCTGCTACCTCTTGGAAACCCGCCTCGGTCCGGTCGCCGAGGCCGACTTCTTGGCCGCGCTTAGCCGCCACGACTTTGACCCTATCCCGCTGACGAGCGGGGACTACACGCGAGCTGCTGAGCTGGTCCGCAAGTATGCGGACTTTCCCCTCGGCGCCGTCGATGCGTCCGTGATTGCGGTCGCCGAGCGGCTGGGTGACTTAGAGGTCGCCACTACCGACCGCCGGCACTCGTCCGTTGCTGGCGTAGTGCTGTATTCCGTCCACCTCCAACACGACACGTTGACCGCGGGGAAGGAGGAGCAAAAAATCCATACGGAACCTCAGCAACGCGTCTCTGCCGCGCATTTGGACAGTTTTTGGGTCCCAATGCAGCCAGACTTCGGGTAGGAGTGCTGGGAGGTCCTGTATGGAGGTATTGAAGATCTTGTGGTAGAGGTCGTACAGAAGGCGCTGTGGAGGCGAGTTAGCGAGCAAGCTTTCGCGAAGCCTTTTGTAGAGTGCGGACTTTGCTTCGTCATCACTTTGAAGTTCGCGTGTTTCCCTCCACCACGCCTGCAGGTCACGCCATCGGATACCATCTGCTCCGATAGGCCGGTCATAGACGAGGACGCTGTCGGTGTTCTCGACGATCTCGATGTCGTTGTTGATGGCGTCGCGGAACCGAATATCCGGCTTTGTTGGCGAAGCAAAGATAAGGTTCTTCGGGCGACTGGTGTTCTTTGATCGAGTTGAGAAAATGCTGAACACTGGATAGCCGCCGTCGGTACCAATTTCGCGCAACTCAATTCCGACGGTGCGGAGATGGTGGTTCACCGCGTTGACGAAGTTTCGCTGAGTCGGCTCGTCAGGGACGACTTCGGCGGAGGCCAAGCCTTCGAGAAATAATGCAAAACGTTTATGGGACGCTTCGAAGGCGCCGAGCTGTTCGAATAGCTCCTCGGTCGACCAATCTCCAGGATTGCGGAAAACGTGCTGATCGATGCGCGCTCCCAGGCTTGTCGTGCTGTCGAGCCAGCCGAACCATGGGCTAAACGGATCATCGTCTAACACCCACAATCGGCTCAGCAAAGCCCTGAATCTATCGGCGCCATGGACGAGATCCGCGAGGTCAAGACCGCGAGCGATCTCGCGTCGAGTTCTCTTCGGTATCTGCAGAGGATCCTCGCCCGCCCAGAGCAGGTCCTGGATTGCATTGCGAGTTTTTGCACCCAACTTCTGATGGATCAGAACCTTCGTCGCAATCTCCGGTAAATGGGTGTCGGGCAAAGCTGCAAAGCTCTTGGAGACTCTTTCATGTTTCGTGCCCTCGTCCGGTGGTGTCGGCAGTCCAAGAAGTTCACATGCGCCGCCGAGCGTCTCGTGCGTGTGCCGGCTGCTGATACTCGAAGTGACGTCTCCGAGGAGCTCGCGCAGTGCCGCGAGGTCCGTATTGCCTACCACCGAATGATTCTGGCAGACGTAGACGACGGTCTCCAAAACGACGACGCTACCCTGGAGCCCCACGACGCCAAGGTGACCATGCAGCAGCAGTGCCGCGGCGGCTCAGACCGCTCTGACCGACCTCCAGATACCGACAGAGTGACAGGTCGTCGTGGCCCGATGTCCGCAGCACCGCGGGGTCAGCATCAGGGTCAAGCTGGGCGAGGCCGTCTCGGTCCTGATTCCGCCGAAGGATGCTCAGAAGCAGATCACACGGTTCGTCTGCAGCCACCGCGTCGGTAGATCACCGAGAAGGCGGACACCACCGCCCGCCCGGCAACCGACCATCTCCTCGATGACGCGCTGTCATGCCGTTGTCTACGCGGATGCCAGCACAGGCCGCGCGACGAATTACCCGATATGGCTCCGCAGTGGGCGTCCGAACTGGGCAGCCAGCGGTCCCGCAGTCCGGCTCACGCAGCACTGCCACGGGGCTCAACGCGGCGCGCCTCAGGGGGTGAGGGTGCGGAGGAAGCTGCGCCAGGCGGGGGTGGGGACGGTCAGCGCGGGGCCTTCGGGGTCCTTGGAGTCGCGCACTAGCACCCGGCCCGGCGTGGGCGCGACCTGCACGCAGTTGCCGTGGAAGGCGCTGTAGCTGCTGGTGCGCCAGCCGACCTCGACGCAGTCCCCGTTGAAGCAGCTGTAGCTGCTCTTCTGCCAGACGATCCGGTCCGGCTCAGGGGCGATCATCATGATCCTCTCGTTCCGCGGAGAGCTCAGTTGCCACGGTGGCAATCAGCTCTCTCGATTCTCTCTCGCCCAGCGCGGTCTGGGCCAGCAAACCCAGGATGCGCCGGTAGGCGGCGATCTCCTCGGGCTTCTCCAGGAACAGGCTGGTGGTCTCGCTCTCCAGGTAGACCACCGGGCGGAACTCGGCGAACTCGATGAGCCTGAAGGCTCCCGCCGCCGCGGCGTGCCCGCCCAGCGTGGCCGGCACCACCCGGAGGCTCAGGTAGGGGCGGGTCGCCTTGCGCAGCAGGTGCTGCAGCTGCTCGGCCATCACCGCCGGCCCGCCCACCGGCAGGTGCAGCACGAACTCGTGGATGAAGAAGCTGAACCGGGCCGGGCGTTCCCGGCCGAACAGGCTCTGGCGGCCCAGCCGGGCGGCCACCCGGTCCTCGATCTCCTCTGTTGGCATCGTGCTCGCCCGAATTAGCGCGCGGGCGTAGTCGGTGGTCTGCAGCAGGCCGGGCACCAGCGTCGGCTCGAATTCGTCGATACTCACCGCCTTGTTCTCGTGGTCGATCAGGGTGCGCAGCTGGTGGGGCAGCCGACTGCCGTGCTGCTGTAGCCAGCCCGGGGTGTTCTGCTCCCGGCAGATCCCCAGCAGCCGCTCCCGCTCGGCGCCGGTCACCTCGACCACCGCGAGGAACGCCGAGACGTCCACCTCGGTGCCGCCGCGCTTGCCGGACAGCAGCCGGGACACCCGGCTCTGCGACCAGCCGAGCTTCGCGGCGGCACCCTTCTGGTCCAGCCCGGACTGCTCCATCGCCCGGCGCAGCCCCTCGCCCAGCTCCCGGCTGCGTATCGTCGGTTCGCGATCGCGCATGGTGACCTCCCGCTGGCACCATACGGCCTGCCCGGCAGGAAATCGAGCAACGTGTCCGAACGTCGACTTGTATGTCCCTGGGCCATTCGAGTCACCTGTGTGCTGGCGGGGTGATCGGCCTCGCCGCACTCAACCCGGACCCGGGAGATATCCGATGACCCTCACCCCAGCGGTCGCCGACGCCTTCGAGTTGCTGCAGCAGGACCTGTGTCGGCAGCTGGATGAGGCAGAGTCCTCATCGACCAGCTACTGCGACTGGGACCAGGATGATATTGACGCCGCGCGCGAGCTGATTCCCCATCTGGTGCTGGTCCTGCGTGGGCTGCTGCTGGATCACCAGATGCGGCCGAGCGGCGAATGTCGGACCTGCTCTTCGGCGTGGCCGTGCCCGGTCGTGGCGGTGATGCACGGCATGCTCAAAGATCCGGAGCACCAGTTCCCCGCCCTCGCCCGCCGGGTGGGCGAGGCCCGGGTAGGCGAGGCCCAGTGACCGCAGTTAGTGCAGCTGGTTCTGGGTGGCGGCCAGCCCCTGGGTGAGGAGTTGCTCGACGGCGTCGGCGCAGCGGCCCACCAGCAGGTTCAGCTCGCGGCGTTGCTCGGCGGAAAAGTCGCGCAGCACGAAGTCAGCCGGATCCATCCGGCCCGGCGGTCGACCGATACCAAAGCGCACCCGTAAGTAATCCCGGCTACCCAGACACGCCGAGATCGAGCGCAGACCCTTGTGCCCACCCTCGCCACCGCCGCGCTTGAGCCTGAGCACTCCGTGATCGAGGTCCAGGTCGTCGTGCACGACCACCACATCGGTCGGCGGGATCTTGAAGAATGACGCCGTCCCGGCCACCGCTGGCCCGGAAACGTTCATGAACGAGCGTGGGCGGGCCAGCACCACCCGGTGTCCGGCCAGCCGGGTTTCCCCGACGTCGGCCCCGGCTCGGTGGGAGGTGAAGCGCCCGCCCGCCCGCCGGGCCAACTCCTCGACCACCATGAACCCGACGTTGTGCCGGTTGCCGGCGTAGCTGGGCCCGGGGTTGCCCAGGCCCACGATCAGGGTGATCTCACCGGCGACCCAGTCGGTGCTCTTGCCAGCGGTCACGGCCCTCGCAGACTCGCTCAGGCTGGCTCCTCCGAGGACCGGGCAGCGGACTCCGTCTCCTCCTCGGCCGTACCCGGCTCTTCCAGGTCTTCGGCCCTCGGAGCGACCACGACGTTGACCACGAGCTGTTCTGGGTCGGTCCGCAGCTGCACCCCCGGCGGCAGCGGCACCTCACCGGCCAGCACCCGGGTACCCTCCGGCGCGTCCTGGACCGACACCTCGAACTCCTCGGGGATGGCCAGCGCGTCCGCCTCAACTTGGAGGGCTCCCAGCTCCTGGGTGACCAGGGTCTCCGGAGCGGCCTCACCGGTGACGACGACAGGCACGTCCACCACGACCTTCTCGCCGCGCCGGACGATCAGCAGATCGACGTGCTCGATGTACCGCCGGATCGGGTGCACGGTGATAGTCTTGGTCAGCGCGAGTTGTGGCCGGCCGTCCAGGTCGAGGCTGAGCACGGCGTTGCTGCCCTGCTCACGCACGACCCTGGCGAACTCTAGCGCGGGCAGTGCCACGTGCAGTGGGTCGCTGCCATGCCCGTAGAGCACCGCGGGGATCTTGCCGGCGCGGCGGGTACGGCGGGCGGCGCCCTTGCCGAACTCGGTGCGTGGCTCGGCAGCCAGACGGACCTCGGACACGGCGGACTCCTTAGCAGGTTCGAGGCGCGACGCCGGTGGGCGTGACGCCGGAGCGAGGTACGGCGGGCCCGAAGGCGGTGGCGGCGCCCGCCCTCGTGCCCGGGTACGGGCGCGCTGAGCGCCACACCGCGCAGCAGTATAACGGATCAGGCGTTGCCGTCGAATAGGCTGGTCACTGAACCGTCTTCGAAGACCTCGTGGATCGCGCGGGCCAGCAGCGGTGCGATAGACAACACGGTCATCCCGGGAAAGCGCTTCTCATCCGCGATGGGCAACGTGTTGGTGAGGATGATTTCGCGGGCGCCGCAGCGGGACAGCCGCTCGGTCGCCGGGCCGGACAGCACCCCGTGGGTGGCGGCGATGACCGCGTCGGTGGCACCACCCTCCAGGAGTGCCCGCACCGCACTGGCCGCCGTGCCCGCAGTGTCGATCATGTCGTCGATCACCACGCAGAGCCGGCCCTCGATGTCACCGACCACCCGGTTGGCGACCGCCCGGTTGGGCCTGGTGGGGTCACGGGTCTTGTGGATGAACGCCAGCGGGGTATTGCCCAGGGCCTCAGCCCAACGCTCGGCCAGCCGCACCCGGCCGGAGTCCGGCGACACCACAGCCAGCTCACGTCCGGCGTAGGTGCTCTTGATGTGGTTGGCGAGCAGCGGCAACGCGAACAGATGGTCCACCGGGCCGTCGAAGAACCCCATGATCTGCGAGGTGTGCAGGTCCACAGTCATGATCCGGTTCGCGCCGGCGACCTTGAGCAAGTCCGCGACGAGCCGGGCGGAGATGGGCTCGCGCCCACGGTGTTTCTTGTCTTGACGGCTGTAACCCCAGAACGGCATCACGGCGGTGATCCGCTTGGCCGAGGCGCGCTTGAGCGCATCCACCATGATCAACTGTTCCATGATGGCGTCGTTGATCGGGGCGGTGTGGGCCTGCATGACGAAGGCGTCGCAGCCGCGGACCGACTCCTCGAATCGGACGAAAATCTCACCATTGGCGAAGGAGTAGGCCGACTGCGGGGTGACGGCGACGTCAAGATGCTTGGCCACCTCCTCGGCCAACTCGGGGTGGTAGCGCCCGGAGAGGAGCATCAGGCTCTTCTTCGGGATCGCCGACATCGTGCAAAGGCTCATGCTCGCTCCTGCCGCGTGTGGTCACCGTCGGTCTGTTGGGCACGCTGCGCTGCCTGTGCCGCCGGGGTTCCCGGGCGCTGCATGTTCACCCAGCCTTCGATATTGCGCTGGCGGCTGCGGGCCACCGCCAGCGCCCCTGGCGGCACGTCATAGGTGATCACCGAGCCGGCTGCGGTATAGGCCCCGTCGCCGATGGTCACCGGGGCGACGAACATGTTGTCCGCACCGGTCCGGGCGTGCGCGCCCACGCTGGTGTGGTGCTTGGCCACCCCGTCGTAGTTGACGAACACGGTGGCTGCGCCGATGTTGGTGCCCTCGCCGATCGTCGCGTCTCCCACGTAGCTCAGATGCGGCACTTTCGCGCCTGGCCCCAGTTGCGCGTTTTTGGTCTCCACGAAGGTGCCGACCTTGGCCCGCTCGCCAACCTGGCTGCCCGGCCGGAGGTAGGCGAACGGGCCGATCTGCGCCCCATCGGCCACCACCGCGCCCACAGCATGGGTACGCACCACGGTGGCCCCCGCACCGACGGTGCAGCCCGAGAGGGTCGAGTCGGGCCCGATCACCGCACCCCGACCCACCACGGTGCCCGCCTGCAGCTGCACCCCGGGATGCAGCACCACGTCGGGGGCGAGCTGGACGTCGACGTCCAGCCACACCGAGGCCGAGTCGATGACGGTGACCCCGGCTCGCATCCAGTGCTCCAGCAGCCGCCGGTTTAGCTCCGCGCCCACCGCGGCCAGCTGTACCCGGTCGTTCACCCCGGCCACCATCCACGGGTCCGCGCACCGATGGGCGCCGACTGGCAATCCGTCGGCGTGGGCGGCGCCCAGCACATCAGTGAGGTACAGCTCGTCTCGACTGTGACGGGTAGCGGAACGCAACCGGCCCAGCATATCGCGCAACACCCCGGCGTCGAAGGCGAACACCCCGGAGTTGATCTCACGGATGGCGCGCTGTGTTGCGGTGGCGTCCCGATGCTCGACGATGCCGGTGAGCGCACCCGAGTGGTCCCGCAGCACCCGGCCGTAGCCGGTCGGGTCATCGACTACTGCGGCCAGGACTGTCACCGCGTGCCCGGCGCACTGGTGCTCGGCGACGAGCCCGGCCAGCGTGCCGGTGTCCAGCAGCGGCACGTCACCGCAGCTGACCAGCACAGTCCCGGACAGCTCAGCCGGCAGGACGTCCAACGCGCTGCACACCGCATCACCAGTGCCGTGCTGCTGAGCCTGCACGGCGGTGCGTACGTCCCGTCCCAGTGCGGCCGCGATCTTGCGCAAGTGGGTGTCCACCACGTCTCGGCCATAACCGATGACCACGACCAGGTGTTCCGGGGCCAGCCCGGCGGCAGCCCGCACGGTGTGCTCCACCAGTGGTCTGCCGGCCAGCGGATGCAGCACCTTGGGGATAGCCGAGTTCATCCGGGTGCCTTCACCAGCGGCCAGCACAACCGCTGCCTTGAGGCTCCCGTTTGGGAGCATCGGTGGTGCCCCTTCCCGATCGTGGTGCAGCTCTATGATGCGCCGGATCCTACGGGGATCAGGCACGCCTGCGTTCAAGCGTGGTCTCCGGGCCGGCACCGCCCCGCAGCGGCTGCTCCGCCGCCAGGATTCGAACCTGGACCATCGGAACCAAAATCCGAGGTGCTGCCTTTACACTACGGCGGACGGGCGGGCCGAAGGCAACGCTGGGGACCCGCTCGCACATCGTGACACGGCCACCGCACGGGCCTCCGCAGAGCCCTCCCCGGTTTTCCGGCCTCTGGACCCGGAATGCAGCCACGCGGGATCGGCGCCTGGTTCAGACACGCTCGACACGCCCACCGGCGCTCGGCGTGTCGTGACGGACCTCGGGTGGATGACCTACGGTTCAGTTAGCTGTGGCACGGCGCCACCTAGGCTGTGCCACCGGTGTGAGCATGATGGCACCCCGTTACGGCGTGGCCGCCGTCCGCGCCTGCCGACATGAGGAGTACCGGCCGATGACGCTGACCGCTGACGCCGACGAGCAGAGCATGGAGCCCGAGCCGGTCCTCGTGGGCCAGCGGACGTGGGGGCCGAACATTTTGGTCTACACCTTCGTGCTCGGCCCCATGCTGGCCCTGATGATCGCGGTGCCCCTCGCCTGGGGGTGGGGGCTGAGCTGGGTGGACATCATGTTGTTCGCGGTCACCTATTTTGTCAGCCTGCTGGGCGTGACCGTGGGGTTCCACCGCCACTTCACCCATGGTTCGTTCAAGGCCAAGCGGTGGTTGCAGGTGAGCCTGGCGGTGTTGGGCAGCACCGCGATGCAGGGCCCGTTGCTGCATTGGGTGGCCGACCACCGGCGGCATCATGCTTACTCCGATAAAGAGGGTGACCCACATTCGCCGTGGCTGTTCGGTACCTCCCCCATCGCGGTGGCCAAGGGTTTCTGGCATGCCCATATGGGCTGGCTGTTCAACCGAGACATGTCCAATCCACGCCGGTTCGTCCCAGACTTGCTCGCCGACCCGACAATGGTGCGGATCAGCAAGTTGTTCTGGTTATGGAGCGGGATCTGGCTCGTGCTGCCGGGGATCATCGGCGGGTTGGTGACCTGGTCCTGGTGGGCGGTGCTGACCGGGTCGTTCTGGGCTGGGCTGGTCAGGGTCTCGTTCCTGCAGCATGTCACCTGGGCGGTGAACTCGGTCTGCCACATGATCGGTAATCGACCGTTCGCCTCGCGCGATCGGGCCGCGAACTTCTGGCCGATGGCGATCCTGTCCGGGGGAGAATCCTGGCACAACCTGCACCATGCCGATCCGACATCGGCACGGCACGGCGTGCTTCGGGGACAGATCGACATCTCGGCCCGGGTGATCTGGTTCTTCGAGAAACTGGGTTGGGTGTGGAACGTGCGGTGGCCGACACCGCAGCGGCTAGCCAAGATCGGGGCCAGGGTGTGAGCCGCTTCCTGTCGGTGTCCTGACGAGCCTGGCGCGGACCCGATCCCCGTGGGTGAGGCGCGGTAGTGGCGTGCCCGCCGGGCTAGCCGTGGGAACACAGGTTACTCCGCTGAGTAATTGATTGGTGACTATCTGCATCCAATACGCTGCGGAACCTGATTGCTCCGTTCGGGTGAAAACCTTGGGACTGGCGCTCACCAGGTAACAGCTGGCAGTGGGCGATAGATATACGCACTGTGGGGAGGGGCGAACCCCAGGGGCGAACCCACTGTACGAGAGGGTGAGCACGGCTCATCACGAGAGGGTGAGCACGGCTCGTCGTTTTTCGTGTGAGTTCCGGAAACATTCAGTCGTCGGCAGACGTCTCGAGTCACGGTAGGGGGCCCGTCTCGATGAAGTTCGTTGCAGGTACTACCCAACCGGCAGCAACCCTGACTGACCGTGGATCGGGGGAATCGGGAGAGTTCCCGGATTTCAATCCCGATGTTCGCGTGGCGGTGGTGGGTTATGGCTACTGGGGTTCTAAGCACATGCGGGTGCTCAGCAGCATGCCGGGTGTGCAAGTGACCATCGTCGACGAGGATCCCGAGCGGATCGTGGAGGCGAAGCGAAGCTACCCATCGGCGGAATCGGCACTCCATCTCGACGACGTGTTGGGAGAGGTGGACGCAGTGGTCGTCGCGACCCCGCCGACCACGCACGCCGCGGTTGCGCTGCAAGCGCTGCACCACGGGCGGCACGCCTTGGTGGAAAAGCCACTGGCCACAACGGTCGAGGATGCCCAGCAGATGGTCGACGCGGCGGCGGCCAGCGGCGTGCATCTGATGGCGGGACATACCTTCGAGTACAACGCGGCCGTCTGGAAGCTGAAGGAGATCATCGATTCTGGTGAGCTCGGCAGGATTCTCTACATCGACACCGCTCGGCTGAGCCTGGGTAAGTACCAGCGCGACTGCAACGTCATCTGGGACCTCGCTCCGCACGACATTTCGATCGCATCGTTCTTGCTGGACGAGGTTCCCAGGGCTACCTGGGTATGGGCTAAACGGCATGTCGGAAACCGTCACGCCGACGTGGCCTACCTGCGACTGGATTTCGAGCGGGCGGCCACTCATGCATTCGTGCACGTGAGCTGGCTGGATCCGTGCAAGGTTCGACGGGTCACCGTTGTCGGGGAACGAAAGATGGCCGTCTACAACGACATGTCGGACAATGAGCGTATCCGGGTGTACGACATCGGCGTTGACCCGACCGATCTTGAAGACCATGGTGAGTCGCACGCCATGCCGGTTTCCTATCGGACCGGAGACATCGTTTCGCCATATATTCAGTTCAACGAGCCGCTTTTGGTTCAGGATAGCCACTTCATCGAATGTATCCGTACCGGAGCCAAGCCCAACACACCTGGTGAGCGCGGGCTGGACATCGTCCGAGTCCTCGCCGCCACCGACGTTGCGGAGACTACCGGGCGCCCAGCCCTCGTCGCCGGCAGCGCCAGCCCGGCGGGAGCGGACCTCGTGCGGGGGGTGGCGTCATGACCAGTGGTGCCAATCGCCCTTCCGGTGTTCCTTTTCTTGACCTCGGCAGCGTCAACAACGGGCTGCGCGAGGAGTTCGACCTCGCCTGGAAGACCGTGCTGGACCACGGTCATTTTGTCGGCGGCCCCGAGGTCGAGCGCTTTGAGCGTGAGTTCGCGACATACTGCGGAACCAAGGCCTGCATCGGGGTGGCCAACGGAACCGATGCCCTAGAGCTCATCCTCAGGGGTCTGAGGATCGGGCGTGGTGACGAGGTCATCGTCCCCACGAATACGTTCATTGCAACAGCCGAGGCGGTCTGTGCAACCGGTGCGCGACCCCGGTTCGTCGACGTGTGTCCTGACACCCTGCTGATCGATCCAGGTGCCACGGCTGCAGCGATCAACAGCTCGACGGCCGCGATCATTGCTGTGCACTTGTACGGCCAGATGGTGGACCCCGAGCCGATCTCGGCGATCGCCGCTGCGCACGGGCTCGCCCTCATCGAGGACGCCGCGCAGGCCCACGGCGCCCAGCACCAGGGGAGGCGCGCGGGCAGTGTGGGCATCGCCGCTGGGTTCAGCTTTTATCCCGGCAAGAACCTCGGCGCCTTGGGCGACGGCGGCGCGGTGGTCACCAGTGATCTCGCCCTGGCCGACCGGATCCGCAGCATCGCCAATCACGGGCGGGCCGCTGCCGACCGTTACCTGCACGACCTGGCTGGGCGCAACAGCAGGCTCGACACGTTGCAGGCGGCGCTGCTGTCCACCAAGCTGCCGTGGCTGGATGCCGGTAATGCCCGGCGCGCGGCGGCGATGGCGGCCTACCGCATGATGCTGCCGCAGCGCTGTACACCGGTATCGGTGCAGCCCGGTGCCGAGCCGGCGTACCACCTGGCGATCATCCAGGTCGAAGACCGCCCTGAGATCAGTGACGCGCTCACCGCGGCCGGTATCGGGTGGGGTGTGCACTACCCGATTCCCTGCCATCAGCAGCCAGCCTTGGCCACACTCCACGAGCGAGCGTCGATTGCTCAGAAACCGATTGCTCAGAAATTGCCGGTAGCAGAGCGCGCGGCCAGCCGGATTCTCTCCCTCCCGATGTCCCCCGTCCTGACTATCGAGCAGGTTGCGCGGGTCTGCGATGTGCTCGGAGGTGCGCTGTCATGAACATTTCCCGCGTCTTCCAATACGGGGCTAGCGAGTCGAACGGGCGTTCACTGGGTCGCGAAGAACAACTGGATCATGAAGAGCAACTAGGCCACGAAGAGCAACTGCCGCTGTCCCTGGGCACCGGCGAAGTGCCGCCGCAGCGTTCGGCGGGTCAGCGTTCGGCGGGTCAGCTCGACAGTCCTCCCGAAGACAGTCCTCCCGAGGACCATGGTGACAGCTGGCTAACAGCGCGCCTGATGTTGCTGGTGTCGACGATCATTCTACTCGGCGTTGCCGCTGGGCTGCTCGGCGCGCTGGTCTTGCCGAAAACCTACGGAGCTCGGGCGGAAATCCTCTACACCATCGGCCAGGACCAGCAGGGCGGTGACCCGCTTCGGCAGGATCGTCAGCTCAGTAACCAGCTGGTGTTTCTGAAGAGCCGGAACGTGCTCGAACCGGTCGCTCAGAAGCAGGGTCGGCAGTTCAAGGATCTCGACAAGGAGATCAGCGTTTCGGTCCTGGACAACAGTGAGGTCATCCAGGTCGAGGCTGACGGTCCCACCAAGCTGGCCGCGATGCAGACGCTGCAGGCCGTCATGGACGGGTATCTGGCGCTGATTCGCCAGCCCAGTGGAGCGACCCTCAACCTTGACACCCAGCTCGCTGATGCCCGTGCGAACACCGCCCAAATCCAAAAGCAGGTGCAGCAACTCACCACTGCTGTGTCGGCCGGAACCGCCACCCAGACGTCGCTCAACGACGCCCGGACCCAGCTCACCGCGTCGTTGGCCCGGGAGAAGGCGATCCAGACCAAGATCGATGAGTTCAAGCTCAGTGGCCAGGCGGGACCGGATGCCCAGCTGCTGACGCCGCCTTACTCGTTGCCCGACCAGGTGTTCCCGCAGCCGTTGATCGCGGCCGGCACTGGTCTGCTAGTCGGCGTGATCGTGGCCGGTGCAGTGATGGCGGTGAGCGCGCGGCGCTCGACGAGGCCGTGAGGACCCGGCTGTGGCCCCCTCAACGGTGACAGTACTCGAGGACCGACCCCTCACCACCACCGCGCGCAACTCGGTCACCGTCGCGGTGTGGACGCTGGTCAGCAGGGCCACCGGGCTACTGCGGGTGGTGGTGATCGGGGCGGTGCTGGGGCCGACCTATTTCGCTAATAGCTTCCAGGCCGGCTACGTCGTTCCGAACCTGGTGTTCACGTTGATCGCCGGGCCGGTGCTGGCGATGGTGCTGGTGCCCAGCGTGGTTCGCGCCGCCGGTACCGGCGGCGCGGCACGCGCCCGGGAGGTGTTCGGCGGGGTGACCGGGTGGCTGCTGGCCATCTCGGCCGCAGTGGTCGCGCTGTTGATGATTTTTTCACCAGCGGTGGCCTGGACGCTGACTTTCGGGATTCCAGATCCCGCTGCCCGAGCGCGGGGTCTGTGGCTAGCCACCCTGCTGGTGCTCCTCATCGCACCCCAGGTCCTGCTGTACACCCTCCTGCACCTTGGGATGGCCGCTCAGCAGGCCCGCGGGCGCTTCGCGCTGGCGGCGGGCGCGCCTGCCGCGGAGAACGTCATTCTGATCTTGACGGTGGTCTGGGCTGGTTGGTACTACGGGACAGGTCGTGACGTTGAGCAGGTGCCGGTCGACCTGGTGGTTGCACTCGGGGTAGGCAGCACCGCGGCCGTCGCGCTGCATGCGGCGCTGCAGCTGTTCGGCACCGCGCGGGTGGGCTTGCTGACTCGCCCATCGATGCGCTGGCGGCAGGACCCCGAGGTCCGCGAAGTCACCCGCAGGCTGGTGCGCTCTGTCGGCGTGGCGGCGGGGCCGGCCGCGGCGATGTACGTGCTGCTCGCGCTGGCCGGCTCGGTGCCTGGCGGCGTCTTCGTCGTGCAGCTTTCCTACTCCGTTTTCTATTCGCTGACCTACCTCAGTGCCCGTGCCGTGGCGACAGCCGCGTTGCCTAGTCTGGCCCACGCCGCCCATCGTGCGGACGGCGCGACGTTCGGTTCGCAGTGGCGCCAGGGGCTGTCCTATGCCCTCATCGCCAGCCTGCCGCTGCTGATGTTGCTCGCGATGAACTCCGTGCCCACCGCGAACATCCTCGCCAACGGCGAGTTGCGGCACGCGGCCTTGATCGGACCACTCGCCACCTGCCTGGGGGTGGTGGCGATGGCGCAGCTGGTCGGCGGGGTGCATGACATCGGTCGCCGGGCGCTGTTCGCGCGGTTGGACGACCGCATTCCTCGCCGGGCCAGCGAAGTCGCTTTCGGTGTGACGCTCCTCGCCGCGGCTGCGGCCTTGCTCTTGCCCGCCGACGGTTCCCGCCTGATCTGGCTGGTGGTGGCCATCCTGGCCAGCGAACTCACCGCCGCCGGGACGGTGTTAACCCGGCTGCGCCGGGCAATTCGGCCTGAGCGGTTCCTCGAATCCCGAGCCTTGCTCGCTGCGCTGGTGGCCACGGTCGCGATGGCTCCGGTGGCCGTCACGATGCGGTGGCTCGCCAACGCCGATGGTGGCGACCGGGTTGCCAACCTCGCGCTTCTTGTCCTGGGCGGCGTCGTAGCGCTCAGCGTCTATGTCCTGGTGCTCCGTGTCGCGGTGCGACAGATAGGTGGCGGGTCATGACTCGAGCCGAGAGTCCGCTCACCCTTGCGACCAACCGCTGGCTGGAACTGGGAGCCGCTGGCTGCGCCTTGATTGGTGGGGTTCTCGCGGTGGCGGCCGGGCCGCTGGCTGTCCTCACCACCATCGGGGTGCTGGGCCTGGTCGGGTTGTTCGCTGCGGCGGCCTACCGGCCGGTCTTCGCGACATACGTCTATCTGGGCACCTTGCCCCTTATCGCCGGCATCGACCGGGGCAACCTGATCCCTCTGGTGCGCCCCAACGAGGCGCTGCTGGTCGTGCTGCTGGCTGGCGCGCTGGTCGGCGGCTGTCTCCGACGGAGCCAGGGCCAGACGGCATCGCTCCAGATGCATCAGTTCGACATCCCGCTCGGTGTCTTTCTGCTGATGTCGACGGCGTGGCCGCTGCTGTCCATGGTGCTGCGCGGGCACACGCCAGCGAGCTCTGATCTGGCCGCCGTGCTGCCGGTCTGCAAGCTCATCGCCCTCTACCTGCTGGTGCGTTTCACCGTCACCACCGAGGCCCAGCTGGTGCGGTGCTTCCGGCTGATTATCTGGCCGGGGACCGTGGTCGCGGTGATCGCAATCCTACAGACCCTCCACTTCGGCCCGGTTGTCTCGATGCTGCAGACCGTCTGGACGCCTGACAGCAACTCTGCAGCATTGGCCGAGCGAGGCACCACGACACTCGCCTCGTCGATCGCCACCGGCGACTACATCATTATCTGCCTGACCTTGGTGATCTGCTGCGGGGTCCGCGGTCTGCTGGATCGCCGGGAACGGCTGGTGTTGGGATTTGTGCTTGGGGCGGGTGTGCTTGCCGCCGGTCAGTTCTCCACCTGGATCTCCGCGGTTGTAGCGGCCGGGCTCATTCTGTGGCGTTTCGGCACCGTGCGCCGTGACTCCACCCGGTTCTTGTGGTTGGTTCCGGTCGCGCTTGTGGTTGGCGCGCCAGCGCTGATCGGCCGGTTGGAGGGGTTCGGGGACTACGGCGTGCCACGCAGCTGGATCGGCCGCTGGAACAACCTGTCCAATTTCTACCTACCGAGATTCGGCTTCATCAACGTCCTGCTGGGGGTGTCGCCCAACTCGGTGCTGCCAGCGCCCGAGAGGTGGCGCGAGGTCATCTACCTGGAAAGCGGCTACCTGGAATTGCTCTGGGTTGGCGGGATCCCGCTGTTGGCTGCCTTCCTCTGGCTGTCGGTCGCGGTGTTGCGCAGAACCGGCAAGCTCATGGCCCCGTCGGGCGGTCAGCCGGAGGGTCATTCGGACGCCGTCGCTGCGGCGGCGTCAGCGCTGTGGGTCTGTTGGTGGTTCGTGCTCATCCTTACCGTCCTCGATCCGCATCTGACGCTACGAGGCACCGGCGACGTGCTTTTCATGCTGATGGGAATCACCACGGGGAGGCTCAGTGTCCAGCGGCGTTGAACAAGCACGACTGCCCGCTCGATGGGAACCGGTTGCTCGGCGCGTCGTCGATCTGCTGGTGGTGGTAATCGCGTTACTCGTGCTCGCGATCCCGATGCTGCTCATCGCGATGCTGGTCAGGCTGGGGACTCCAGGTCCGGCATTGTACCGTCAACAGCGGTTAGGTCGGGGGGCCCGACCGTTCACGATGTACAAGTTCCGCACCATGCGGACCGGAGGCTCCGACGCGCAACACCGCGAGCTCATTGCCCGCGAGTTGCAGGGCGAGGACACCTCAGTTAACGGCAGCTGGAAGATTGACAGCGATCCGCGAGTGACCCGGATCGGCGCGCTCCTGCGACGGACCAGCATTGACGAGCTTCCCCAGCTACTCAATGTGCTGCGGGGCCAGATGTCATTGGTCGGACCTCGCCCGTGTCTGGACTGGGAAGCGGAGATGTTCCCGGCCAAATTTGTTGAGCGCTTCGACGTCCCGCCTGGCCTGACCGGGCTCTGGCAGGTCAGTGGGCGCAGCACGATGGGTACCCTGGAAATGTTGGAACTCGATCTTGCTTATGTGCGTAGCTGGAGTTTCTGGACAGATCTCACGATCCTGCTACGAACTGTTCCGGCGCTGCTGCGGGGGCACGGTGCCCGCTAAATAACGATCGTCCTCGGCAGCTGAGGGGGTAAACTTGACGGCCGCTCTGGTAAAACTTTCCACGATTCCCCAAAAATTTGCCACGATTCCCCGGCTCTCCCGCCGGGCCCGTGCGGTCGTGCTCACGGTGCATGTGGCGATGTCGGTCGGATGGCTGGGGCTCGACGCCGCGCTGGTGGCGCTGGAGGCGACCGGACTATCCGCCGCTAACCCGGCGGTGCCGGTGGGGATTGCTACCGCGACGGCCATGATTGCCTGCTGGGTGCTCATCCCGGTGGTGTTCTTCTCGCTGCTCAGCGGGCTGGCGTTGGCGCTTGCCACCCCCTGGGGTCTGCTGCGGTACTGGTGGGTGCTCGCCAAGTGTGGGATCGCCATGGTGTTGAGCGCCACTGGGCTGCTGTACCTGGTGCCTCGGTTGCCTGAGATCTTCGCCGGGGGTGGTGAGCCGGTCGAGATGCAGACCCTGATCGCGAGGTCGGTCGCGCTCATGCTGTTGCTCGCCGCGACCGGGATCTCGGTGGTCAAGCCGTGGGGCAAGACACCACGCGGTCGCCAGAGACCGGTGAAGTTCTTCACGGTTCCCCGGCTCTCCCGCCGGGTCCGGGCGGTCGTGCTCACGGTGCATGTGGCGACGTCGATCGGATGGCTGGGGCTCGACGGCGCGCTGGTGGCGCTGGAGGTGACCGGGATGTTCACCGTGAACCCGGCGGTGCCGGTGGGGATTGCTACCGCGACGGCCATGATCGCTTGTTGGATGCTCATCCCGGTGGTGTTCTTCTCGCTGGGCAGCGGGCTGGCGTTGGCGCTGTCCACTCCCAGTGATCTGGCACGGTACTACTGGTGGGTCCTCGCCCGGTGTGGGATCGCCATGGCATTGGCCGCCGCTGGGCTGCTGTACCTGGTGCCTCGGTTGTCTGAGATCTTCGTTGGGGGCGGTGAGCCGGTCGAGATGCAGACCCTGATCGCGAGGTCGGTCGCGCTCATGCTGTTGCTCGCCGCGACCGGGATCTCGGTGGTCAAGCCGTGGGGCGGGGCCCGCTGGATACCGGAGTCCCTCCTTCATCCCGTTCAGCAGAAGTAGCGATACAGCAGCCTGCCAGCCTGCCTGGTCACGTCATCGGGGACCGAGTCGTCGGTGAGCAGCCGGGTAAGCTCGCCGAGCATCGCCCCCGCCTGGGGATTGGTGCGCGCGTGCTCTCCACCAGCGCGCAGGGTCACGATCTGCCGCTCCTCGGTAGCCCACTTGCGTTTGTACGCGATCAAGCCTGGCTGGTCGAGGTCGCTGAGCCCCCAATCAACCAGCCGGGCTCCGCGCTGGATCCCCCACCGTATCCCGGCCCAGAAAATCGCGTCGTTGGGGCGAAGAGCCAGGTGCTCGTGGCGCGAGGCCCCGAACTTGTAGTACAGCGCATCGCCCCAGGTGAGGAAGACCGCGCCGGCGATCAGTTCGTCACCGGCGTGGGCGAGCATCGTGACGATCGCATCGTCGCGGGCGAAAGCATCCCAGATGTGATCGAACAGCTCGACGGGCTGGGCGAGCAGCCGGTATTTGCGTTTGCGCAGCACGACGTGCAACCCGTGGAACCGGTGCACGGCGTCCCGGTCGGTGTGCGCCTCAACCCGCACCCCTTCACGTTCGGAGATCACGATGTTGCGGCGAGCGTGCTGGGAAAGCCGCTGCCGGATCTCCTCGACGCCGCCGTTCAGCGGCGTACCGTGCCACGCCGCCGCAGCGATCTGTGCGAAGCGGGGGTCGCCAACGGGCACGGCGTCGGCGAAGCACCGCAGCGTCAGCGGAGCAGCGGCGGTGCTGATCGGCTCCACGAGCGCTTTCCAGTCGAGCTGGTCATCGGTCAGCGGTTCCGCCCGGTCAGAGAACGGCAGGCTGGACAACCTGTCGCCGCGGATGTCGCTGATCGGCACCCAGGCCAGTCCCGCGCGGGGCTGCCCGTCCCCGGCGAGCCGGAGAGCGCCGCAGGGAGTGAAGCCGTAGGTGGCGCATACCGCATCGATCCACGGCGGTGAGGTGAACACGCTGCCGTGCGGGCCCTGGGCGAGCAGCCGCCAGCGGGGGTCCTGCCGCGGATCGGTGAGCACGGTGTCCGGCAGCACGGTGTCTGATAGCCTTGGGGGCGCGTTCACGAATGCAACGGTACCCGCTACCCTTGCGAAATGACCACGCTGTTTGTCGCCACGACGGGTGGGCACCTGACCCAGCTCGACAGCCTGGCTAGCCGCATTCCCCCTGGTAGCGCCGCCCACGATGATGCTGTGTGGGTGACCCATGCCAATGAGCAGAGCCGGTCGATGCTGGCGGACCGGGACGTGGAGTTCGTGCCCTACGTCGGGGTACGCAACGTGCCTGATGTGCTTCGATGCATTCCGTATGCGCGCCGGTTGATGAAGCGCCGGAAGCTGACCCGGGCAGTGTCGACGGGGTCAGGGATCGCCTTGGGTTACCTGCCGTATCTGGCCGCGCGGGGAGTGGAGTGTCACTACATCGAAAGCGCGACCCGGGTGAGCGGACCGTCCCTGACGGGGCGGGTCCTGCAGTGGGTCCCTGGGGTCCATACCTACACCCAGTACCAGAGCTGGGCGAGCCAGCGGTGGGGCTACGCCGGCAGCGTCTTCGACGGTTATGAAGCCGTCGCCGTGACGCGGGCGCTCGAGGGGGTGGTTCGGGTGGTGGTCACGGTGGGGGCGGCGACTCAGTACCCGTTCCGCCGGCTGTTCGAGCACCTGGCGCCGCTGTTGGCACCTGAAGGCGCACTGGCGCAGGCAACCGGGCTGCCGGTGGAGGTGCTGTGGCAGACTGGCGACACCCCGGTGGACGACCTGCCTATCCAAGCAACGCCGGTGCTGCCCGCAGCCGAGCTGGGCGTCGCGCTGGGCAAGGCAGACATCGTGATCAGCCATGCTGGCACCGGGTCCGCGCTGGCCACGCTGAACGCCGGGCGGTACCCGATCCTAGCCACCCGGGACAGCGCGCGGGGCGAGCAGGTCGATGATCACCAGCACGAGCTTGCCGCCGAGCTTGCCCGGCGAGGTCTGGCCAGCCACCGTGACGCGCAGGCCATCACCGTCGACGACATGGTGCACACCCTGGATATCTCCGTGCGACGCACCGCGTCGCCCCCACCGTTCGAGTTGCATCACTAGCGCAGCCGCAGCGCCTTGAGAGTGTGCGCCAGACCTTCGGGCAGCCGGGTGGGTGGTGGCAGGCCCAGCTCTCGCTGGGCGCGAGTGACGTCAAGGCAGCTCCGCAGCAGCTCGCCGGGGCGGGCTGGCGCGAACTCCGGCTCGAACGCTGCTGGGTCGGTGCCTGCCGCCGCTGCGACGGCTTGGGCAAGTTGCAGCACACTGACCTCGGTGCCGGTTCCCACGTTGTACTCCCCGTGCGGCAGCTCCCCGGCTGTGGCAGCGGCTAGGGTGGCCGCGGCAATGTCGTTGACAAAGACGAAGTCGCGGGTCTGCCGCCCGTCACCGTAGATGATCGGCCGGCGCCCGGTCAGCACCCGTTCACAGAAGATCGCTATCACGCCGGCATCACCCCGAGGATCCTGCCGGGGGCCGTAGACGTTGCTGTACCGCAACGTCACCACGTTCAGCCCCCGCATCTGGCGAAACCAGCAGGCGTAACGTTCGGCGGTGAGCTTGCTCAGGCCGTAGGCCGAGACGGGATCGGCGGGCACGTCCTCCGAGGTGGGCACCACTGGCGTTGCGCCGTAAATCGCACCGCCGGTCGAGATGTTCACCACCCGGCGCACGCCGACGACATGGGCGGCGGCGAACACGTTCACCGACCCGAGCACGTTGACCGCGGCGTCGCGGGCCGGCTGCTCCATCGAGACCTGCACGTCGATCTGGGCCGCGAGATGGAAAACCAGCTCCGGCCGGAAGTGCCGGAATGCCTGCTGGAGGGCGGCACCGTCGCGAACATCCAGCTCGAGGAGCTGCGCGCCACGAGCTTGCGCCTCGCTGAGGTGGCCCCGGGTGCCCCGGCTCAGGTTATCGACGACCAGCACCTGCGCGCCGTGGTCCACGAGCGCGTCGACGATGGTCGAACCAATGAAACCGGCCCCCCCAGTCACCACCGCCCGCATTGCCGGGATCAGTCGGCGACGGGACGTAAACCCGCGGCGCGAGCGACGCTGACAGCCTCCAACCGGCTGCGCACCCCGAGCTTGGTGAGAATGCTGCGGACGTGAGTCCGGACGGTGCTGGGGGACACCACCGACTCCAGTGCGATCTGGCTCACCGGCTTGCCGTCCACCATGCGCAGCAGGACCTCGCGTTCGCGGCGGCTGAGCACATCGAGCCGGGCGCTGCAGTCGCGGGCGCGGTGCACGTCCTCGCGCAGCTCACGCAGCACAACGCTGAGCTGCCGGGGTGGATAGAAGGCATGGCCACGCGGGACGCCGCGCAGGACCTCGAGCAAGTGATCCAGCGAGCCTTCCTTGGACACCCAGGCCGCGGCACCGGCCCGCGCCGCTACGACGGCATGGGCGCAGTCGTGGCTTCCGGTCAGGACAACGAGCTGCGCCGGGGGATAGGCAGCGCGCAGTTTGCGTAACATTCCGGCGGTCGCGGCCGTCGCTGACCCGATCTCCGTGGTGATCACGTCGGGGCGCAGTGCGCGGATCATATCCAGCAGGCGCGGGTCCTCGGGCGTGGCAGCGCCGACTACCCACAGATCGGTGGCGGTGGACAGCTGGACGGTCAGGGCATCGGTCAGCATCACGTGACTGTCGACGAGGAGAACCCGCAAGAACGTCACGGGATTAACTGTGCCTGGCGGTAGCTCGGGGCGGCAACACCGGCGCGGTCCTCTGCGCGCCGAGTGCCGGCCGCATCTCGACGGTGCGGCGGACCGGGCTGGTCCATCGTCCCGTGGAGCTCAGCCAGGCCCGCGGGAACACGTACAGGGCGACCGCGGCGTCGAGCACTCGGAGGAAGGGGAAGAACACTCCCAGGACCAGGAAACGTAGCCTGCGTTCGATCAGGGCGACCACGCAGCTCAGCACGAGATCGGCGCCGGCTCCCGCGAACAGCAGCACTTGCAGGCTCAGGTGGGCTGCGACCGCGTCGTGCACCGGCATGAGCTCGGGCCAGGCCAGCGCGGCTGGGTGCATCGCGGGCACGGCGAGGATGAGCACCAGCAACGGCAGCAACACAAAGAACATGCTGCTGGTCAGCAGCTCCAGGAGCAGCACCGTGAGCATGGCGCTGAACAGGCTCAGCTGCGGCGGATGCCGGCGCACCGTCTGCCAGAGCCCCAGCCCCCATCGTTTGATCTGGCGGATGTAGTCGTGCAGGTTGTCGGGATCCTGGGTTACCGCGACGGCATCGAGGGTGAACGCCACCTTGCCCAGCCGCTTCTGGTAGATCTCGAAGGTCATGTTGAAGTCCTCGATCACCAGGTCGGGGGGGTTCATCTCGATTCTCGGCAGCACGGCCGTGCGGTACATGCTGGCGAAACCGGGCACGATGTGGGTGGCGTTGGTGAACCGCCAGGTTTGGCCGAACTTCAGCAGCCGCTGGCTGATCGCGTAGATGCGCTGCCGGTGGCACACCAGCACCCGGCCGATCAGGGACAGGTCGCGCTCATGCTGGGTCCGGACCGCACCGGCCACCGCCACCACCTTGGGGTCGTCGAACTGGGGCAGGGCGGCGGCGAGGTATCCCGGTTCGATCGTCGTGTCGGCATCCAACAGCAGCACCACGGGGAATCGTTCGACCAGCTTAAAGCGGTCGATCGCTTCCTCGAGGGCGCCGGCCTTGCCGACGTTGGTGCGCGTCTCGATGACGTTGACTCCGGCCTGGCGGGCCAGCTCGGCAGTCCGGTCGGTGGAGCCGTCGGAGACGACGTGGATGTTCTCGCGGGGGACCAGGGCGGCGATCGCCTCGATGCTGCTTTCAATCACCAGCTCCTCGTTGTGCGCAGGGATCAGCACCGCCACGTCCTGCGCGGTCAGCGCGGAAGCGGGAGGCCCTGAACGGCGGCGTCGTCTCTTCCGCCAGGACTCCTCGAGCAGCCGCGCCAGACCGATGGCCGCCCACAGCACGAAGTTCATGCCGAAGACGACGAACGCAACCGACCACCAGGGCATCAGTGGGACGACCTTTCTGCGTTGGGGGAAGGCGTGTTGCCCACGGGCAGGATGTTGTGCAGCGTTGCCCAGGTCCGGTCGTCCTCCCCACCGATCATCCACAGGTAGACACCGCGGATCCTGGCGGCCTTCGCGGCGTCGAGCTTGGCCATGGTGCTCTCGGCGTTCTCGAACCAGACCTCGTGCCCCCGGCCTTGGGCGTCGGTGTACCGGAACGACGGTGACTGGCTGAGCCGGTCGTAGCGCAAGGTGGCGTGGAACGCCTTGGCGCGGCCGAAACACTGCAGCCAGGTGACCACCTCGCCCTTGCCGCCGTCCACCCAGTCGTAGCCGGAGACCGGCACCCCCAGCACGATCTTCTTTGCGGGGATCTGGGTCTTGGCGTAGTCCAGCACCTGGTGGACCCAGGTGATCGGCGCGACCGGTCCTGGCTGTGACGCGGACCAGTGGTAGTCGTAGGCCATCACCCGGACCTCGTCGGCCGCCGCGCCGATGGCCGCGTAGTCCTGCGCGACGTTGCGCTGGTCCTCGCCGGCGTCGGTGGTCTTGGCGAACACGGCAATCGAGAGGACCTTGTTCTTGTCGTGGAGCGCGTCGGCCAGCTGGGTCACGAAGGTGGTGAACGTGTCCCGATCGCTGGCCCGCAGATCCTCGTAGTCGATGTCAATCCCCGCGTAGCCCTCCCGCTGCACCAGGGCGACGACATCACTCACGTGCCGGGCCATCGCGGCGGGATCGTGCAACACGGCCGCGACCGGCTCGTAGGCCCATCGACCGTTGGTCACATTCGCGATCGTCGGCACCAGCGGGACGCCTGAGCGGCGGAGCTGTTGCATTCCGGTGGCGGTCTCGGCGGCCCGCGTGGGCGCCTGGGGGACAATCTGACCGTTCCGCGCGATCCCGTAGATCCACGGGGAGACCTCGTTGAAGCTGCCCCGGTTGGCCAGCAGGACGTTCGGGCCGTCAGTCAGGTTCCAGAACGGCAGCGACCCCACCACAAGGGGAGTTGTCCGCTTGACCGGTCCGAGCATGCGCGGCACCGTGACCAGCAACGCCACCGCGCCCAGAAACAGCAGGATGAGGAAGCTCGACCCGCTCAGCACGACCCGCCTCCGTGGTTGTCGCCGCACGGTGTGCCTACCTGTGTTCGTGATGGCTGCGTTGGGGACCGCGCTGGGTCGCGCGGGGAGGCTGATGTTGGTCATCAGATCACCACAGTCGGTGCCAGACCCGGCTGGCTCTGTTCGGCGATCACTGACCGGAGGATGTCGTCCAGCGTCCGCAAGGGGCGAAAACCGATCATCTCCCGCGCCCTGGTGCAGTCCGGGACGCGCCGCTGGAGGTCCTCATATCCCGGGCCGATGCCCAGCTCGTAGGGCACGTGGATGATGTCGCTGGCCGATCCGGTCAGCGCCAGCACCCGTAACGCGAGATCGGCGATGGACACCTGCTCACAGCTGCCGAGGTTGACGGCGCTGCCGTAGGCCGGCTGGTGGGCCACCAACGCCGCTAACGCTGGCACCACGTCGTGCACGTGGCAGAAGCAACGCACCTGGGTGCCTGTCCCGAAGATCGTCAGCGGTGCCCCGGCGAGAGCTTGGGCCACGAAGCGGGGAATGACCATGCCGTAACGCCCGCTCTGCCGGGGACCCACCGTGTTGAACAGCCGGACGATCACCGCTTGCAGGCCGAGTTCGGTGCCGTAGGCATGGGTGAGGCTCTCGTCCACGGCCTTGGCCTCGGAGTAGGACCAGCGGTGCAGCAGCGGCGAGCCGACCACCCGATCGTCGTCCTCGCACAGGCCGACCTTGGTGTTCTTGCCGTATATCTCGCTGCTGGAGGCGATCAGGACCCCGGCGTGGTGGCGGTGCGCCGCGGCGAGGACATTCTCAGTCCCGTGGATATTGGTGCGCAGGCTCTGCAATGTCCGATCGCGGATGACGAACGACCCGACGGCCGCAGCGAGGTGAAAGATCGTGTCCACCTCGCTAGCGAGCGTGTCGACCAGCGCCTCGTCCAGAACCGAGCCTGGCACGTACCGGAAGTGGGGGTGGTCGTTGATCGAGGACAGGTTCTCCGCTGAGCCGGTGCTCAGGTCGTCGAGCACGACGACCTGATTGCCCGCGCTCAGGAGGTGTTCGGCCAGGTGAGAGCCGATGAAGCCAGCTCCGCCGGTGATCAGAGCGTGCATCAGTCTCCTCCTACGGGATCGGGCACCACCTGGCTGGCATCAGCAGCGGGGTGCTGTGGGACTAGTCGGTGGCGAGCTCCGCGCGACCGTGCTTTGAGCCGGGCCATGAGCCGGTCGTCCATCAGCCGGTCGTAGAGGTCGTCGATCCGGCGGGCCACCGTCTCGATGCCGTACCGCTCGCGGATGGCGGGCACGTCCTCGCGCGGGCGCGCTCCACCGGCCATCTCAGCGGCGATCTCCCGGCGCAGCCCTTCGAGTTCGCCCGGTACCTGGCGGGCCCGGTCAGTCTCGATGCCCTCCAGCGCCGGGCAGGTCGTGTAGAGCGCGGGCATGCCGTTGGCCAGCGCCTCCAGCACCGACAGCCCGAAGGTCTCCTGCTCCGAGGAGGCGACGAACAGGTCCAGAGCCGACAGCATGGCGGCCACGTCGTGCCGCTCCCCGGCGAAGGTCACCAGCTCCGTGACGCCCTGGCAGGCCGCCTCCGCTTCCAGCTCGGGCCGGATCGACCCGTCACCCACGATCAGCAGCCGGTGCTGATCGTCGAGTAACGGCGCGGCAGCCCTGATCACCAGGTCGAAGCGCTTGATCGGGTCGAGCCGGCCGAGTACGCCCAGGAGGTAGGCACCGGGGGGGAGACCTAGCTCGCCGCGGATCCGGTCCCGGGCGGCGCCGTCGTAGGCGACCCGGGCAAAGTCCAGGCCGTTGGGAATGATTTCGATCTTGCGGGCGGGCACGCCCCAGGCCGTCAGCCGGTGGGCCACCGTCTCCGACACCGCGATCGTGACGTCTGAGCACAGGTCCGTGCCCAGGTACAGGGCGCGCACCCCGAGGGTCATCCGCCGGCGTTCCAGGTGCGTCGCGCCGATGGAGTGCTCGGTGGTGACCACCACCGGCGTGCCGGCGAGCCGGGCCGCGAGCCGGCCGTAGATGCAGGAGCGGTACAGGTGGGTGTGCACCACGTGGTAGCCACCGGCGCGGATCAGACGGGTCAACCGCGCCAGCGCGGACAGCTCGGTGTTGCGGGTCATGCCTAGGTCGCGGACCCGCACGCCGTCCCCGGACATCATCCCCGCGACCGGGCCGGGGTTGTACAGCGTCACCACGTCGGAGGAGTGGCGGGTGTGTTGGAGCAGGGCGCGCAGCTGGAGCTCCGCTCCTCCCACACCCAGCCCAGTGATCACGTGAAGAACCTTCACTGCCTTCCTCCCGAGGACGCGGGGCACAGGGTGCGGAACAAGATCACCATGTCCATCCATGGCGACCAGTGCTCGATGTAGAAGTTGTCGAAGCGGATGCGCTCGGCGATGGAGGTGTCCCCGTGCAGCCCGTGCACCTGGGCCCATCCGGTCAGCCCGGTCCGCATCCGGTGCCGGTCGCCATACCGCGGTATTTGCAGCTCAAAGCGCGCCGCGAAGTACGGGCGCTCTGGTCGCGGTCCCACCAGGGACATCTCTCCGCGCAGCACGTTGAGCAGTTGGGGCAGCTCATCAAGGTGGGTCTGGCGCAGCCATCGACCCAGGCTGGTGGTGTGCTCGGGGAGCACCGCCCAGCGGGTGTCGGAGTCGGCGTGCTCAACCATGGAGCGCAGCTTGATCAGCTCCATCGTCTTGCCGGACCGGGTGAGGCGGATTTGGCGAAACAGCACGGGCCCGCCACCGTCGCGCCAGATCGCGACGGTGAGCGCAAGCAGTACGGGGATAGCCGCGACCAGCAGGAGAGCGGCGCCTACCAAGTCGAAGGCTGCCTTGGTGCCCGCGCCGAGCCGACTATGTCCCAGGCGGCGAAGCGGGACCAGTGGGATGTCGCGCAGCTCGTCGAGATAACCGCGGGGCAGCGCGGCACCCAGCTCATACATCCGCGGCACCACGCAGACGTCCACCGGTAACGGCCGGCAGGCCCGCAGCAGCGGTACCAGCTCTTCATCCTGGGCAGCCGGGAAGCACACGATGACGCGCTGGATGCCGTAGCGGGCGACCACGTCGGCCAGCTCCGTGAGCTCGCCGAGTAGCGGCAGCCCGACCTGCTGCCGCGGTGGCTGGCTGTCGAGGAACCCATAGGGTTCCAACCCGAGCTCCGGATGGTCGCGCAGCAGCCGCGCGACCCGAACCGCGGTGGCACCAGTGCCGACGATCAGCGCCGGTTCGAGCAGCCGCCCCCGCCGGTGTGCGGCCTTGAGCGTGGCGCAGGCCCCGGCGCGCGCGGCGACCAGCGACGCGGCGGAGATCAGCCCCAGGCGCAGACCGTCGGGTCCCAGCCAGGGCAGCAGGGCGAGGAGCGGCATCGCTGTCACGGCCACGGTGCGCGGCAGCTGATCGGACACCCGCCGGCAGATCCGGAGCCGGTGTTGCCCGTCGGCCACCAGCAGCACCAGCACCGCGCCGCCATATGTCGCCGCCGCCCACCCCGATGCCCCCCATCCCGATGCCTTGGCCAGCAGGCCGGCCGTGGCGAGGCTGGCGAGGTCCACGGTCGGCAGGACCATCGGGAGCGCGGCTACCGGTGCGGCGGCGAGCGAGGTGGTCACCGGCGGGCTCCCACGGTGGTTCGCGGGCTGGGAAGGCCGGTGAGTTCGCGGGCCACCGTGCGCGCCGCGTAGTCGGCGCCATAGACGAACCGCATGACCGGTCCGAAGGTCGCTGCCACGGCCGGTCCGATGAAGTACAGACCCGGTACCGAGGACTGGAAGTCCGGGCCGACCTCGGGACTGCCCGCCAGGGTTCGTACCGTCGAGCGCAGCTGCCCGCTCAGGAAGGTCAGCCGGTCCAGATCGGTGCGGTAGCCGGTGGCGGCCAGCACGTGCTCAACCGTGATCTCCTTCGTGCCTGCGCCGATTTCCGGGCCGTTTCCCCAACCGTTGACGCTGCCGTTGACGCTGCGGTTGTGTCTGCCGTTTCCTGGGCCGTCCACCCGCAACCCCAGCCGCACGCCCCAGGGCTCAGGTTCCGCCCACCGCACCGAGTGCCCGACCAGCGTGCAGATCTTGCCTTCTACCCGGGGGCGCAGCCAGTGGGCGCCGGCCGGCCCCAGCGCCTGGCGGGCGGTCCGGACCCGCCGAGCGGCGGGCAGCCGGCGGAACAGGTCGGGTTGATGGGAGTAGAACCAGGTAGACCAGCCCGAGCCCAGCGGGGCTTCCGGTTCCCGCAGCCGCCGCCGGATCGATCGGTGGCCCGGCAGCGGAGCGCCGTTCCACACCAGCCCTGGTGCGCGCGCGAGCACGGTGACGCTCGCCCCAGACTCGTGCAGGAGGGCAGCCGATTCCAGCGCGGACTGACCGGCGCCGACGACCGCGACCTCACGGCCGGCGAACACGGCGAGATTGTCGTGGGCGCAGGTGTGCGTGCAGATCTGCGCTGGCAGTGCGGCGAGGGTGCTGGGCAGATGAGAGAAGTGCTGCACTCCGGTGGCCACGACGACCTTGCGGGCCAGCGCGGTGCTCCCGCCTGCCAGGCTGATTTCGAAGTGCCCGCCGGCCCGGGTCACGTCGATGACCATCAGCTCTTCCAGGTGCGGAACCTCGGCGCGCTGGAACCAGTCGCCGTAGGCGACGAACGTCTCCAGCGGTACCGGTAGCCCGTAGTCGGCATAGTCCCGGCCGGTGGCCTCGCAGAACGCGCGCAACGTATGCCTGCTGTCGGGGTCGGACAGGTTGGAGGCGTATCCCTGCGACTTGAGGAACATGCCGGCTGGCATCGCCTGCCGCCACAGCTGCATCGGCAGCCCGAACTGGCGGAAGCCGATACCGGCGGCGCGCAGGTGGGCACCGAGCGACAGGCCGTAGGGGCCGGCGCCCACGATGGCAACGTCAACCAGGTTGTTCATTTCTGGCTCCTCCATGCGGCTAGCTGCGTGGTGACGGGTCGAGGTGCGCTGCGCAGTGGGCGGCTTATCGCGCGCCACCCCATGCGCAGGCACATCAGTCCAAACGGTGCGAGATCATCTCGGGCGAACCAGGCCAGCTCGTCGGCCTGGCGCAGCGATGCCACCCAGGACCGGAAATCCAGGTCGACCCGCCGGTAGGCCAGTGCTGCGATCGGGTCGTAGTTCTCTACCAGGAAGCTGCGGCCGAAGTGTGGCGAACCCTGCGGCACTGCCCGGCCGGTCAGGTCCAGATGCGCCGCGATCACCACGTCAACACCCGCGGTGTCCCGAAACAGCCGGAACTGCGCACCCAGCCTCGGGTTGAAGTCCAGCAGTTTGTACTGGCCGTCCCGGGGGTCTAAGCGGTAGTCGAGGTCGGCGATGCCGCGAAAACCTAACCGGGCTGCCAGGTCGGTGGCCTGGCGGCGCAGCGGCGGGTTGTCCACCCAGTGCCCGAGGCTGGTCAGCCCGGCGTGCGCCGGGTAGGAGCGTTCCTTGATCCCAACGAAAGCGGGCCGGCAGCGTGACTGGGCGTCAGCGTAGCCGTGGAAGAAGTAGTCCTGGCCCCTTTTATGGGGAGGGATGTAGTCCTGCAGCATCAAGGCCGCACCGCCGGAGTCGACGCAGGCTCGCCAGTGGTGCGCGAGCTCCTCGCGGCTGCGTAGCACCGAGGTACTGCGCAGCCCCTTCGCGCTGCTGGAGCGCCATGGCGTGGCCAGCTTCGCGACCAGCGGGAACCCGACCCGCTCGGCGAACTCCTGGGCGTCGGCGAGACAGGCGGGCAGCGCGGCCGGCACGCACGGCACGCCCAGCCGCCGGCACAGCTGGTACAGCGTGTGCTTGCCGGCCAGCTGACGTGGCAGGTCGCTGGGTGGGTCGGGGAACAGGTACCAGCGTCGCAGCTCGGTGCCATGCTCGGCGAGGAAGATGGCGCCAGCGTCGTCGGTGGGAATGAGCACGGCAGGGCGGCCGATCCGCTCGGCGAGCCTCACCAACCCGGCCCGCACCTGGTCGGCATCCTCGGCGTCTGGCCGCCAGATCCATCGGTGGTGCAGGTAACGGGATCTGGCCGCCGGTGCCAACGGGTCCTCGTGCACGCTGTAGACCGGCACGCCCAGCCGGCCCAGGCTGCGGATCGCACCCAACCCGCCGTGGTGCAGGGCATTGCGGTCGAGCTTGAAGACAACCGCCGGTGTCGTGATGTCCAGCTGTGCCATCGTCATCTGGGCCATGTTCATCGGCGGAGTCATCGGCGGATCAGTCCTCACACCACGCTGCGCCGCGTGGCGCCGTCGAACAGGTCGAACAGGTAGGTCGCGTCCAGCACCCGCGGGCAGCTTCGGATCCAGCTGTAGTCGGCCCCGGGGTGCACCCCGTGGATGACCGCCAGGTCCCAGTCCGCTCCGTCGGGTGCCGTGACGCTGCGCAGCAGCTGCCCGTCGGGTGTCTGGACTACGGGCACCAACGGGTCGTGGTAGCTGACCTCTACATCGCTCCGCGCGAGTCCATCGATGATCAGCAGTGCCGGTGATTCCCGCACGTCGCTGACGCCGGCCTTGTAGCTGGCGCCGACCACGATCACCTTGGCGCCGGTGGGTGATCGACCGTCGCTGGCGAGGACCTCGATGGCCCGCTCGACGACGCGAGCCGGGCGCGCGTGGATGGAGCGCATGGCCTGCTCGATCAGCGGTGTCGGCCGGCGACGTCCTCGCAGTTGCCACAGCAGGTAGTGCGGATCGCACGGGATGCAGTGCCCACCCACCCCGGGTCCGGGGAACGCGGCGAGAAAGCCGTAGGGCTTGGTCGCCGCGGCCAGGGTGACCTCGATCGGGTCCAACCCCAGCGTGCCGCACACGTCGCTGAACTCGTTAGCCAGCGCCAGGGTGACCGCGCGGAAAATGTTCTCGTACAGCTTGGCCAGCTCGGCGGCCTCCGGGGAGCTCACCAGATACACCGAGTCGGTCAACCGCCTGATCACCTGCGCGGCCTGCTGGCTGCACTCACCGGTGGTCCCCCCCACCACCCGGGGTGTTTCCCGCTGGAGGTGGTCGGGATTGCCGGGGTCGATGCGCTCGGGGCTGAAGGCGACGTAGACGTCCGTGCCGACGCTCAGACCGCGCCCGCGCAGGGGTTCGACGAGCAACTGCCGCGTGGTGCCGACGAAGCTGGTGGAGGTGAGAATGATCGTCTGCCCCGGCCGGGCGTGCGCCACGATGGTCTGGCAGGCGCCGCGCAAGGCGAACAGGTCCGGTATGTGCCGCTCGTCCACCGGAGTAGGGACGCAGACGATCACCGCGTCGGCCTCGGCCAGCGCGGCGCTGTCGCTGGTGAGCCGGAAGCTCTGATCTCCCCGTGCCGTTGCCAACCGTGCCGTTTCCAGCCGCGCTCGATCGAGCTCGGAAAGGTCGACATCGCCGGAGGAGATGGCGCGCAGCCGCTCGTCATTCACGTCGAAGCCGATGATCTGCGACGAGCTGCCCAGCAGCGCCAACGCCGTCGGCAGCCCCACGTACCCAAGGCCCACGATCGCCACCGGACCCAACCGGGCCTGCCCGTTACTGGCGGCCGGCCCTCCATCCGGTGGAGAGAAAGGCACCAGCCGCTTCTCCAGAAGTCGCTCCCGCCCGTTGATCGCGAGTGAAAGCCGGTGTCCAGCCACAATTCCCCCCGACCGTGGATCTGTGTTGTGCCGACGGTCGCATCAGCAGGGCGCTGGGTCCTCCGTCATCGGGGGTAGGTCGCCTACGCCGTTCGGCGGACAGCTCAGGCGGCTGCGGCCTGAGCCGGTTCGGTCAGCAAGCGCAGCAGGATCGAGTCGGGGTCGAAAGCTTCGCCGCTCCAGGTGGGGGTAAGGCTGTGGTCGGTGATCTTCAACTGTTGTGCGGTGTGGGCTTCCACCAGGTGTTCTACGGTGCCGGTGGTGGGCGCAGCGGCCTGAGGGATCGGCGCGCCGCCTGGCCGGCGGAACTCGAGATCTCCGCTGACCCAGCGGATCTGGTAGCCGTGGTCGTGGATCAGCGTGTGGTGGAAGCGGCAGACCAGGACCAGGTTGGAGATGTCGGTGGGACCACCGGCCAGCCACGGCACAATGTGATGCGCGTCCACGCGTTGGTTGGTGCATCCCGGGAACCGGCACTGTCCGTGGTCACGCGCCCGCAGCGCCCGGAGCAGGTGGTGCGAGACCAGCCGGCGGCGCCGTCCCAGGTATAGCGGGTTGTCCCGCCGATCTGTGATCAGCGCCGACACCCTGGCCTGGCAGGCCAGCCGCCCGGCGGTGCTGATCGGCAGCGCTGGACCACCCTCGATCTCGGCAGTGGCGCTTTCGGCATGCACGTGCACCACCACCTCGCACCGCTCGTTGACCGAGTCTGAGAGGTGTGCGGTACCCCTCTGACGTGCCGCTTCGGCAAGTGCCACCAACGCATCGGCCCGCCGCGCCGCGACCCGGTCCACCGCGGCACCCGGCGCCCGCTCGCTGGCCGCGGCTACCAGCTCAGCCTGCGCCGCCTCCCATGCGGGCTCAGGGCCGGGCTGTTCCGCGGAACCGATCCGCGGCTCGACGCGGGCTGCGGAATCCTGCCCAGCGTCGGGGTCTTCGGCGGCTTGCCGCGCGGGCTCGAGGAATGCCTCCAGCACGGCGAGAAACAGCGCGCCTTGCTCACCGGGCAGCCGGGCGCGCAGCAGCAGCGAACCGTCCTCGGCCCAGTCCCAGGTGACCGAACGCCGCGCCGTTACCGCCGCGGCAGCATCGGCGCCTGCGGCTCGGGCCAGCTGGACCACCCGCTCGAGATGGCTCGCGGTGCCGGCCAGCGCGACTTCCAGCAGGTCTGCCTCGGTCTGCGGGGTCGCGATCCGGGTGATCGCGCGCGCCTTCGCATACGAGATCCGACCCGCCCCGAAGGCAGCCGTCACCAGCGGCAACGTCGGCAGTATCCGCGCTACTCGCAGCTGCTCCCGCGCCGTGCGCAGATCCATCCCGACCCGCCAGGACAGCCAGTGCGCACACGAGCGCAACCCGGGACCCGCCCACGCCCCCCGGGCGTCAAACTCGGCCAACAGGAGCAGGAACCGGCACTGCGCTGCCGCCAGATGCCCGGCCAACCCGACCAGCTCAGCTTCCAGCTCAGGCGTGCTCAACGCTGCGACGTCCATCCCCAGCACCTCCCCGTGTCGAACGTATGTGCGAACACTAGCGGGGGTCACCGACAAAAACGGTTCCGCGGAACACCGTGCGGCTCGGTCAGATCTGGGTGGCGATGGCCTCGGCGACGAGTTCGGGACGGGCGACGTAGAGGTTGTGCCCGCCGTCAACTTCGATGGGTTCGACCCCGAGACGTTCCCGGGCGACGCGGGCCATCCACGTCGCGCGCAGGGCGCGGTCGCCGCGCGGGAGTAGGTAGCTGGAGCTGATCCTGGCCGGGTCGGTGGCGGGAACCTCGGCATAGACACCAGACAAGTCGGTGGCGTGCAGAGTCGCCAGACCGTGGCGCAACGCGGCCAGGCCAGCGTCGTGGAACAGGAAGTAGGTGGCCAACACCGGGTCGGTGGTGGGATCGACACCGAGCCACTCGGGGTTGACCATCGCCTGCGGATCGGCTTGGAGTTCGGTGAGCAGGCTGCGCCGATTCGGATAGTCAGCCACCGCCGCGGCCAGCCAGATCTGGTGGACCGCGTCGAGACGACGGGCCACCGCGGGCAGCAGCAGCCCGGCCGCGGAGTGCGCGAGCACTACCGGAGCGACCAAGTCAGCAGGCAGCTGGGCGGTCAGCACCTCGGCGTGCTCCACCGCGCTGGCGGTGGGTTCACCGCGGATCCACGGGGTGAACGCACGGTGCCCACGTTCGGCCAACGCCGCGACCAGCGGGCCGAACCCGGCTGGGGATTGCGTGCTGCCGTGGATGAGCACAAGGTCAGCCATCAGCCCAGCTCTCGGCGCTGGGCTTATCGACACCGCGCCACCTGGGTTGTGACGGCGGCGAGCTGCTCGTGGGTGCATCGTACGTCGAAGGCTTGGGCGGCCACTGCGGCGGCCCGTCCCTCGGCGGCCCGCAGGCCGGCGTCGGTCAGGCGCCGTGCGAGGGCGCTGGCCAGCGCTGTGGTGTCGCCGGGCGGCACTCGGGTGCCGACGCCGGGGGTGATGGCCTCCGCGAGGCCGGGGATGTCGGAGGCGACCACGGAGCAACCACTGGCCATCGCCTCGAGCAGGGTCAGCGACAGGCCTTCCCAGCGGGAGGGCAGGGCCACCACGTCGGCCGCCGCGTACCAGGGCCGGGGATCGGTGACCGAGGGCAGGAAGCGCACTCCGGGCGGAGGGTGGCCACCCGGTGTGGGCAGCAGATTGCCGTCGCCGATAAGGCACAGCTGCGCTGCCGGGCAGTGCCGGGTCACCTGGGGCCATGCCGCGAGCAGCACGTCCTGCCCCTTCTGTCGGGTGAGGCGACCCAGGCACACCGCCAGCGGCGCCTGCCGGTCGATTCCCAGCCGGTCCCGGGCGGCGGCGCGGGCCTGCTCGGTGGCCGGGATAAAGCTCGCGAGATCGACGCCGTTGCGGACGACGACGTGGCGGGCGCCTACCCGCCGGTGACGGGCGTGCGCGGCCTCGCCCTCGCCGACGCACACGACCAGGTCGGTCCACCGCGCCGCGAGGCGTTCCCAAGCCAGCGCGCCGCGCGCGGTCGCGCTCCGCACCGCCAACCAGGACCAGCCGTGCGGTTGAAACAGCGTGGGGCGCTCGCCGCGCACCGCGAGCCGGCCCGCCAACCCCGCTTTCGCCGAGTGCAGGTGCACCACGTCGGGCTGCACCGCCCCGATCAGCTGGCGCAGCCGCCGCGTTTCGGGCCCGGTGTGCACGCCGGGTGAACGCCTCGCGGGCCAGGGGAACCGCGGTACCCCCCGTGCGCCCAACTCGGTGGCGAGATGCCCCCCGGAGGGGCAGGCGACCACCACCCGCCAGCCTCGGGCGAGCTGGTCGGCGGCCACCCTCGCGACGTAACGGGCCACCCCGGCCTCGGTGGGCTGGGACACGTGCAGCACGCTCAGCGAGCTCACCAGCGCAGGTGGTGCCGGTACCACTTGGCGAGCAGTCGCAGCGGCCCGTCACGGTCCCCAATATAGGTGCGCGGCAGGGCGTGCAGACCGGTCAGGGGCGAGCGCCAGATCGCGCATCCGTAGTGGTAGCCGGCAGCGCGTACCGCGTCGAGGGCCAGCCGGTTCAGGTGCCCGTAGGGGTAGCAGAAGCCGGTGACCTCCTGACCGGACACCTCCTGCAGGATGGCCCGGCTCCCCGAGACCTCAGTGGTGAGGTGACCGTTGCCCCCCGAGGTCAGCGACATGTGCCGCCGACCGTGCGAGCCGATCTCCATGCCGCGCTGGGCGGCGTGGCGGATTTGCTCAGCCGTCATAAGGGCTTTGCGGGGACCTGCCTGATCCCAAGAGTTGGCGCCGCCGAGCAGGTCGGCGAGCACGAACACGGTCGCGGTGAAACCGAATCGCGCTAGCGCGGGCAAGACGTACTCGCAAAAGTCGGCGTAGCCATCGTCGAAGGTGAGCCCGACCAGACCCCGGTCGGTGCCCTCGGCCCGAGCCGCCAGCAGCTCGCGCATCGAGGTGCCCCGCAGGCCCCGCCGGTGCAGCCAGTGCAGCTGCTGCTCGAACCGGGCCGGGTGCACGGTCACGTGATAGGGGTCCCGGTCGTAGGGCGCCACCGAGTGGTACATCAATACCGGGTGGTACATCAACACCGGAGGTTCGCTCATGGTAGGAACCGACGCTACGGCTACGCCCCTGCGGCAGGCTCCTGCATCGAGAGGGCAACGGGTACGTTCGTTGGCGGAGGCCGGGTGCCCCGCAGCGCCTCCCGGGCCACCGTGGCAGCTTCCAGCCGGCTGTGCACGCGTAGCTTCGCAAAAATCTTGTTGGTGTGGGTGCGGACGGTGTTTGCCGACATCCCGAGCTCACCGGCGATCTCCACAAGGCCCTGGCCTCGCGCCAGGCACATCAGCACGTCGCGTTCCCGACGGGTCAGGACGTCCAGCGGTCCTTCTTGGCGCTGCACCTGCCCGAGGCCGGCCCGCTGCGCCCGCCCGATGTCGGCCCGCAGCTCCCGCAGGACAGCGCCCAGCTGCTCAGGAGGAAAGTAGGACTGTCCTTGACCAGCGCATCGCAGCGCGTGGGCGAGCACGTTGAGCGAGGACTGCTTCGGCACCCACCCGTCGGCTCCCGCCCGCGCTGCGTCCAGCGCTTGCTCAGGGTCGCGGCTCACGGTGAGAACCACGATGCGCGCGGGCGGCCATGCTGCGCGGAGGGGCGTCAGGAGCGTGGCCGCATCGTGGGCCTGCGCGACCTCGATGGTGATCACATCTGGGCGCAGCAGGGCAGCGAGCACCTCGGGCCGGGGATCCTGCGTCCTGCAGTGCCCGACCACGACGATATCGGGTGTGCTGGACAGGCTGGCCGCGAGCGCCTCGATCAGCATCTGCTGGTCGTCGATCAGCAGTACCCGGATCGGAACCACGCGGCTACGTGGGCCCTGACGCGGGCCCTGACGCGGGCCCTGACGCGGGCCCTGACGCGGGCCCTGACGCGGGCCCTGACGCGGGCCCTGACGCGGGCCCTGACGCGGGCCCTGACGCGGGCCCTGACGCGGGCCCTGACGCGGGCCCAGAAGCGGCCACTGCCGCATCGTCGTCTCACTCACGACTATCCCGTCCTCGTGCGACCCTCCGGGCCGTGCTGGTCATGGTCGACGAGGTCGTAGCGCACCGCATAGGCGGCAGCCTCGAGCCGGGAGTGCACTCCGAGTTTGGTCAGCAAAGCCTGTACGTGAGACCGCACGGTGGTCGTCGAGACGCCGAGCCGCAACGTCATCGCCGGGGTATCGAGCCCCTCGACGAGCAAGGAGAGGCATTCTCGCTCGCGGGCTGTCAGGTGGGCAGCGAGCCGATGTGCTTCGGAGAGGTCGGACCGTATGCTGGTCGCCCGGGGTGCCTCTTGCACGACCGCACCACCGATGACCCGCTCCAGCGTGTGGACCAGCTTGCGGACGCCCCACGTCTTGGGCACGTAGCCGGCGGCCCCCAACCGGATGGCCTGGCGCATCGCGTCGGGATCACCGTCGGCCGCGAGGATCAGTATCCGGGTCTCCGGGCTTACCGCGATAATGCGGCAGATCGCGGTAAGCCCGTCGCCATCGGAGAAACGCCGACCCATGAGGCAGATATCGGGCCGATGATGGCGGATCGCCTCGATCGTTCCGGTGAGGCTTCGGGCGACCGCTGATACTCGGAACCCCTGCCTAACTAGTACCGAGACCAGTGATTCCACGAACACCGTGTGGTCATCGCCGAGCACGATGCTGGTCATGTCAGATCGACCGGATCGGTGAGAATCTGTCCGTATCTCAGCGGTCGCCAATATCCCCACCTCGCCGTTGTGTTTCGGCCGTTACATTTCGAAGAACGGATAAGCGATTGGCTTCCTCTAGCATACAGCGCGCCCTGGTAAATTGATTACCGAGATCGCTGAACACGACACGTACTATGCTCTTCAAGGACTACCAACCTCCTCGCCGCTGCCCGCACGGCGCTACCAACCCTGGGCGGTCGAGCACGAGGCCGGTCGGTATCCTGGTGCGACGGCCCCCGTGCGCCGGCCACCTCCTGGACAGGGGCCTGTTCTGCGTCGATCATGTCTGCACCTGAAAGGTCCACCACGGTGCCTGTAGCGACTGCGCTACCGACCACATCCGCTCACTTGTCCGGCCTGCTCGAGGCGGTCCTGCCGGAACCTTCGCTGCGGGAGCTTCTCGGCCGGGCGGGTTACCCTGAGCTGCAGATGCACGGGCCGCCAGCGACCCGACCGCTGGTCGTGGCTGCGCTGGCCCGCGCAGGGCATCCGGTGCTGGCCATCACCGCCACTGATCGGGAAGCCGGTGAGCTGACCGCTGAGCTGGCCGACGTGCTGGGCACCGAGGTGGTCGCTGAGCTGCCTTCCTGGGAGACGCTGCCGCACGAGCGGCTCTCCCCCCGGGCGGACACCGTGGGGCGGCGGCTGGCGGTGTTCCGCCGGCTGGCCCATCCCGAGGAATCGGCTCCCCTGCAGGTGGTGGTCACCGGCGTGCGCTCGCTGATCCAGCCGATGCTCGCGGGCCTGGGCGAGATCGCCCCGGTGCGGCTGCGCGTGGGGCAGGTGCACGATTTTGACGGTGTGCTGGCTCGGCTGGCGAAGTTGGCCTACACCCGGGTCGACATGGTCGATCGGCGCGGTGAGTTCGCCGTCCGCGGCGGCATCGTCGATGTCTTCCCACCCACCGCCGACCATCCGCTGCGGGTGGAGTTCTGGGGCGATGAGGTCTCCGAGATCCGCTCGTTCGCGGTCGCGGACCAGCGCACCCTGGCGCCCGCTGAGGAGCTGTACGCCCCGCCGTGCCGGGAGCTTCTGCTCACTGACGGGGTGCGGGCCGCTGCGGCGCGGCTCGCGGGGCAGGTCGACACCGGGCCGGTGGCGCAGCTGCTGGAGAAGGTCGCCTCCGGCGTCCCGGCTGAGGGCATGGAGTCGCTCATCCCGGTGCTCGCCCGGGGGGAGGCCGGTGTGACGCGGCTGCAGCTGCTCACCGACGTGATGCCGGCGGGCACCCACGTGCTGCTCGCCGACCCGGAGCGGATCCGAACCCGAGCTGGCGACCTGGTGCGCACCGGGGAGGAGTTCCTGGAGGCGTCCTGGATGGTCGCTGCGGGCGGCGGTGCTGCTCCGGTCGACATCGCGGTGCTGGACCTGTCCGCCTCGGCTTACCGCGACCTGGGGGAGGTCGCCGAGCACGCCCGGGCCAGCGGCCTGGCGTGGTGGACGCTGAGCCCGCTGACCAGCGAGGACCCCGGCCCGCTGCGGCTGCAGATCCGTTCCGCCCAGTCCTACCACGGCGATGTGGCCCGCGCCTTCGCTGACCTGCGCGCGCACACCGCCACCGGCGGAGCGGCGGTCCTGGTGGTGCCCGGCTCCGGCACCGCGGCGCGCGCCTGCGAGCAGTTGCGCGACGCCGAGGTGCCGGCGGTGCACGCCGCGCAGGGCTTGCCCCAGCCTCCCGCCGCGGGCACTGTCACGGTGGTCCGCGGCACTCTGGAGGACGGCTTCACGGTCCCCGCGCTCGGGCTGGCGGTGCTCACCGAGACGGACATCACGGGCGCCCGCGGGGGCACCGGCAGCCGGGACATGTCCAAGATGCCGGTCCGCCGCCGCAACGCGGTGGACCCGCTGGCGCTGCGCAGCGGCGATTACGTGGTGCACGAGCAGCATGGCATCGGCCGGTTCCTGGAGATGGTGGAGCGCACCGTGGGGGGTGCTGCGGGGTCCGCGACCCGGGAGTACCTGCTGGTGGAGTACGCGCCCAGCAAGCGAGGCCAACCAGCAGACCGGCTGTACATCCCCACCGACCAGCTCGACCAGGTGACCCGCTACGTCGGGGGCGAGCTGCCGACGCTGAACAAGCTGGGCGGGTCGGACTGGGCCAAGACCAAGAGCCGGGCTCGCAAGGCGGTCAAGGAGATCGCCGCTGAGCTGGTGCAGCTCTACGCCGCCCGGCAGTCCTCCCCGGGGCACGCGTTCGGCCCGGACACCCCCTGGCAGGCCGAGCTGGAAGACGCTTTCCCCTACACCGAGACACCCGACCAGCTGGCCGCGATCAACGAGGTCAAGGCGGACATGCGCCGCGGTATCCCGATGGATCGGGTGGTCTGCGGCGACGTCGGCTACGGCAAGACCGAGATCGCCGTGCGGGCCGCCTTCAAGGCCGTGCAGGACGGCAAGCAGGTGGCCGTGCTGGTGCCCACCACCCTGCTCGC
>Ga0213881_10000256_pt1 | contig 40224 bp, 42 predicted proteins | sample BarmaccoBMER_R08_FD_160104 | JGI IMG/M metagenome (GOLD analysis project Ga0213881, IMG submission 160104) | Barbacenia macrantha exposed rock microbial communities from rupestrian grasslands, the National Park of Serra do Cipo, Brazil - ER_R08 ...
CACACGCCACCATTCGGTCATTGTCGACAGTCATGCGTCCATTGGCACCTGCATGAACAGCAACTGTTCCGGTCGCGGGCGAGAAAATTGGGAAAACGTGCGACGCCGTTGTTGCCAGACTCTCTGTGGTCTGATCTCGGATTGCACGTTCGCGATCCGGCGACCCGGCTTGGTTGCGCTCTGTTAAACAGCTCGAAGCTCTCGTTTACCTGAAAGGTGTCGACCATGCCGGCGGGCTAGAATTATGTGCGCCAACCTCCTGTGTGATTCCGCGATGACGGCTCAGAGCAGGCCTTACCGCGCCGAGTTTCGGGGAACGACTTTGAAACCGAAGGTGAAAAACACCGATTCCGGTTGGCTGTCCGTCGTGGGGCTGGGTGTCATCCCTTGCTCACTTGCCGGATGTTGCGTGTTGGTCTGCGAGTCCGACGGTACCGGGCATGACTTTCATGTCTGCGGCGAGCGTCTCCGACGTAAGACCTCGTCTGCGCACCACTGCCCCCATTTGGTGAGTGGTGCTGCGCATGGCCGGCCCTGAGGGCTGGTGACTGGCCTCCCACGTGGTGGCGCACGGAAGAACGTGAGTGCCCGGAGCGAGGCTCGGGCCTGTCGATAAAGGCGCGGGAGTAACCATGCCAAACCGACCGATTCGTTTGTTCCGACCATTCCGACGCCGCTTGCTGCGCAGGGGCGCATCGTGGCGGGCTCGGTCACAGGACGGTGCGCTGCACACCGTGGGCCCCGTGTTGCGGGGTCACCAGGGTGTCTCGCTGGTGATCGCGGCGCTGCTGGTGGTGGCCACCGGGGTGGTAACCCTGGCGTTGGGGCCGGCTCCCGCCACCGCCGACCCGAACCTGCCGGATGTGACGGTCCATGTGACCACCGCCCCGATGACCAACCTGACCCTCCATACCGGGGTCACCCGCACGGCCAGTTGTCCCACCGGATCCTTGGTGGTGGGCGGAGGCGGGTACCTGCGCAACGCCAGCAACCCGGCGACTGCGCCCACCAACGGATTGGTGCTCGGCGGAACCAACCCCTCCACCGGGACCTCCCCGGTCGACCAGCCCGTGTTCAACGGCGCCACCAACCCCACCAACTGGATGGCCATCGCCAATTTCACCGGAGCATCAGAATCTGGCGACCAGGCCGCAGCGTTTGCCCTGTGCTCCAGCAACGGCCCGACCCACACCGTGGTCGTGTCGACCACCACCACCGGCTCCAACGCCACCCAGGAAAGCCAGCCGCCCATCCTGACCATTGCCACCTGCCCGGCCGAGACCACGCTGATCGGCGGGGGCGCATTCACCAGCACTCCAGATCAGGTCAACGACGGCACCACCGTGGGCAACAGCGGCAACCTCAAGCCGATGGGAAGCTACCCGTCTGACTCCTCGGGAACGCCCGCCACCGACAAATCGACCTCCGCCACCTCCTGGAGCGCCTACGGCTCGGCCGGAATGAAGAACGCCAGCGACACGGTGACCTCCCTGGCGTTGTGCACCTCCGACCCGATAGGGCCAGTCCAAGTGGCCAGGCAGGACATTTCGTCCACGACCGGAGGAGTGATCACCGCCACGCCGGTCTGCCCTGCGGGAACCCGTTTGCTGGGCGGAGGCTTCCGGTCCGACGAGACTGTCAGCGGGACTTCTGGTCTGCAGCCCCAGCAGGGCTATCACATGCGGGGCAGCTATCCATCCACCGGATCGGGAACACCACCTACCGAGGTCACCGACGCCACCCCCAACCCCACCGCATGGACCGCTCTAGTGCAAGCCGGCGGCGCACCGTCCAGCGGCTCAGCCGATCTCCACGCCTTTGCCATGTGCGCCCAGCCCACCACAACCCCGTCGCCGAGCCCGAGCCCGTCACTTCTAGAAGGCGTGGCCGATCCCAACCTCTCCCCGCTCATGAATGCCTTGTCCAACACCATCACTGATAGCAACGGAAAGAAAGTCATCGCACTCGCACCGCCGTGCGCCATGACCAGTCCCTACCAAGGCCTGTCCGACATCGACAAACTGAACCACTCCATCCAGGCCAACGACGGGTGCCTGCAATTTGTCACCACTTTCACCGGCCCATGACACACGAGCAACCTCCCAGAAACTCGCACCGTCGACGACAGGGATGAACAGATCGGCCAGCAGGCCGTCGGATGCTCCGACCACCGAACCGGTTCTGTCATACCAGGACGGTCATCAACCAGGCAGTCAAGGACATCGTCGGGAGGCGGAAGCAACAGTGGTGGCCATGCCGGCTCCTTGATGTCGAACATGTGCCCGGCAAGCCTGGGGCCGCAATGGGAACTGACGCATAGTAAGCGCGTTATGAGGTGAACGCGGGACGGGACGGCCAGTGATCGAGTCCTGCGACAGGGATGACCCGTGGAAAGCCTCTGCCCTTGTTGCCGCGTCTACTCGGCTGTGGTGGGACTTACCGAGGCAGTCGCCGCGGTCCGCTTTCCAGGCCTAGGTGGTGCGCCGAGCCGATGGGATGGCGTTGCTCGTCCAGCACGAAAATCGTGTGAGTCGAGCGCACTTCAGGCATGCCTTGCAGGCGATGCAGGACGACATCGCGCAGCGCTGCGATGTCGGGTGCGCGGACCAGCAGGACAAAGTCGAATTCGCCGCTGGTCAGCGCAACGTACTCAACCCCTGGCAACCGGCTGATCTGCTCGCGCATCGTCGGCCACGAGCCTTGCTTGATATTGATCAGGATCATGGCCGCGATGTCGAGCCCGATTGCGCCTGGATCGACGTCGGCGCGGAAACCGCGGATGGCGCCGCGTGCCAACAGCCGGTCGTACCGAGCGTAGGCGGTGGCGCGGGAGATACCGGCTCGGTTCGCCACCTCGTTCACCGACATGCGGCCGTCGTCGACCAGGAGTCCCAACATCCGACGGTCGACATCATCTAGGGATCGAGACGGGACAGACATCTGGTCATCAGGGTATAGGGCAAGATACTCGTCTGGCGTTTTTCCGCGCATATTGAACGATCGTTCCACCAGGCGGACGCTGCCGCTATGGCCATACCGAGCGCTGCTGCCCGCTTTGAATTGCCTGCGGATCATCCCGGCTTCAGCGATGCTGCTTACCGCGCCCGGCGTGCCCGCATCGCCGAAGCCGGCGGCACCTACCACCACGGCGACCCGATCCCAGAGGTGCGATACACCGCCGAGGAGAACAAGGTCTGGCGGACCGTATCCGCCGAACTCGCCAGCAAGCACCGCAAGTACGCGTGCCGCGAATACCTTCTCGGCGCAGAGCAGCTCATGCTGCCGACGGCCTGCGTCCCGCAGTTACGGGAAGTCGACGAGCGGGTGCATCGCCTGACCGGCTTCCATATCTACCCGGTTCCCGGTCTGGTGCCGACCCGGACGTTCTATGGATCGCTCGCTGAGCGGACATTCCAGTCCACGCAGTACATCCGCCATCATTCGGTACCCTTCTACACACCCGAGCCGGACATCATTCACGAGATCATCGGGCATGCCAACATGCTGGCCAGTCCGGTATTTGCTGACCTTTATGAAGCGGCTGGGGGCGCCTCGCTGCGCGCCATCACCGACGACTCGCTGGACGCCTTCAGCCGAGTGTTCTGGTTCACCCTGGAATTCGGCGTAGTTTACCAGGACGGAGAGCTGAAGGCTTACGGTGCGGGTCTGCTGTCCTCCTACGGCGAGATCGAAACCTTTCGCGACGCCGAGATCAGAGCGTGGGATGTGCATGCCATGGCAAAGCAGGACTACGACATCACGCATTACCAGCCAACCCTCTTTGCTGCCGCATCTTTCGACCAGATGCTGACCGATCTGCACGCGTTTTTCTCCGCCTACCCTGCATAGTTGCGCGACGAATCTCGTGGCGATAATGTCAATTGCTAATTGATTATGCTGCTGGCGGCATCGACATTCAATTCCTTGACGAACGCAGATACGGTCAAGACATTGCCGACTCGTGCCACAAATATCGGCATCGTCGGCGCATAACCGTAGAGGGGATCCGCGCCGCGTCGGTCTCGACCGGACTCGCCGGGCCGCCGCTCGCCGACCCGCCACCGTTCATCTCGCGCCACCCGACGCTCGTCGCAAGAGCCCTCATGAGCAGCGGCGGGGTGTTGACACCACTGCTAGGTTGCCCGAGTTAGGTCAGCCATACCTAAGGATCTGGGAGGAAGCGTGGCGCTAGTCGCGGCATCGCCCGCGAAGCCGACGGAAACGACCGAGCAGCGCTGTCGGCACCCGCTGGCCAGGTCGATGGCGGACGTTAAGGGCGCGGTGACGTCGTTGTCTGTCGAGATGCTGGACGCCTCTGATTCCCCGTGGCCGCCTGCGCCATGGATTGGATGTGACCGCGCCCTGTCCGATCCATCATTTTTCTCGTGGTGGCACATGATGGTATCGCAACGGCTAATGCGGCAGTACGCTCCCACCCAGGATAGGGCTACCGTTCCCGACCGGACCACCGCCGGGTACGTTTTGCGCTGGTATCTGGTCGTACCCAGCTACTTGGGCGCATTGCTATTCCACTCCACGCGGCGGGTGCCCTGCTTGGCGCCGCAACAGCTCGGTTTCCGGCTCGATGCCGCAGCGGTCACCGGCATCACGCTTCGACCAGGCCGGTTTTGGTGCCTCTATAGCGATCCGGAAGCCGGACATCGCGATGCCTCGCCGGTGGCGCACGAGGTGGCGCTTGGTGCGATACTGCGCCAGCAGGTCATTGCACATGCCGCCCGCTTTCTCGCCATTTACGGTCCGCTCGTGCGCTTTGGTTGCCACGCGCAGTGGGCAACGGTGACTGACGTGCTGGATAAGGCTTTGCTGTTCGCCGGCCAGTCGTTCGGCTCGCCTCAAGACGGAGCGGCCGATGCGCAGCTGGTACTCGGCAGCGGCGAAAAACCCCTCACCTCTTCCTCCACAATTCGCCAGGTCATCGATGACAATGGGCGCGCGCACTGGATCCGCCGGCGCGGCACCTGCTGTTTTCTTTACGCGATGCCTGGGGTCGAGCAGCCGTGCGCCAGCTGCCCGCGGGTTGACGCCGTCAAGCGGAGCCAAATCCTCGCCACCGTCAACCACACCCAAGATATTTGCAACTCGTGACGTGGGTGGTGGTCTCCACTCACGGTATGTAATTTTATTAGGTTAGACTAACCTAATAGGATAGGCTTACTTCTGGTGGTGCGACGTTGAAGTACTGGCGAGGTTGTGGTTATGCCGCCATGTCGCTGCCGTCGGAGTGGGTGAACAGAAGGTGAAGGTGATGCGGGCCGCTCTTGATGCCGAGCTGAATGGGCTGATCGCCAATTTGGCCAGGATGGTCCGGCTGGCGAGTAGCATGATCAACGATGCGTCGATCGCGCTACATCAAGGTGATCTCGCGCTGGCTGAACGGGTTATCGCTCAGCGTGATGACATCCAAGCGATCCTCGATGGCATTGAGCAGCGTTGCGTCACCGTGCTTGCCTTGCAAGCTCCGGTTGCTCGGGACTTGCGAGTGGTGGTGGCGGCTCTCCACGCGGTGGATCACGTGAACCGGATGGCCACCCTCGCCCGCCATATAGCGATCATCACCCGCCTTGGGCGTCCCCACGCAATGAATTCAGGCAAGGTCCGTCCCCTGCTGGCCCGGATGAGCTTGCTTGTCAGTCAACTCGCCGAGGATGCTGCAGCCGCGATCGAGTACCAGGATCCGCTGTGCTGTCACCGGCTGGCCGTAGCGGACGGCGAGGTAGATGCACTGCATCGTCGCTTGACCGGCATCCTGTTCGCTCAGGATTGGTCGCACGGCGTCAAAGAGGCGGTCAATACTGCCCTGATCGGCCGCTATTACGAGCGCTTCGCTGACCATGCGGTAGCTATCGCACGCCAGGTGTACTACCTGACCACCGGTCGCGTTCCTGAGTTCATCGCGGTGAAGGCGACCAGCGCTGCCTCGTGCCGATCATGACGATCCGATGGCACCGGGCGATCGTCTCCGATGTCCTGTTCACTGACCTGTAACACTTCGCCACAGGGGCCGATTACCAGCGCGTCCAAAGTTAGGTGAGCCTAACAAAACTTAACAGTAGGCAAACCTAACTTACCGTTGCTCTTGGAGGCCCGCGCATGGCTCCCGTCAAACGCTTGCTCTTGCTCGCACCCTGTCTCGTTCTCACCCCTGTCTTGGTGCTGGGTACCGGTGGAGTGGTCAGCGCCGCCGCCGCAGCCCCGTCACCAGGCCTTGGCGGGTCCTCGCCGACCCCGGTCGATGTCTCCAGCGACGCGGCCCAGGGCCTGATCGATCGTGCGCTGTTCCAGTCTCTCCAGTTCCTGTTCCGCCAACCACCCAAAAAGGCCCCGACCATGGAGGTTGCCAACCTCAAGACCATCCCGCCATTCATCCAGCGGTGGCAAAACGCCATTGTTCGCCGCGATGTCGCCGCCGCGATCCAAGCGGGGCAAGATTATGAAGCTGCGTGGCAGGCCGTCGAGGTGTACATCAACCACCGGTCGCTGCCGCTGTACACCGATCTTGAAGTCGACACCCAGTTCAAGATCGATGACGGTCTCAAGCAGCCGCAACCCGACTGGCGAACCCTCATGGACCTGGCCCAGCATTTACGTCAGGGGTTTGACGCGGCTCTCGGTTTTATCGCTGTCCAGCCCCCGCTCAGTCCTCTTTTCGACGACTTGGTGCCCCTGCGAGGCGTCCGGGCCCAGCTACTGATCAGCAACGAGGCCCTCGCCGCCGGTAACGTTGCCAAGGCAAAAACCTTCTACGGCAAGTTCAAGGTTGGCTACACACCCAGCGTTGCGGGGTTGATCTCGCTGCGCTCGGCTACGGCCGCTCAAGAGGTCCAGGCCGCCTCGGATGCCCTGGCGGCGAAATTCAATGCCAATGGCACCGCCGCAGAACTCACTCCGCTTCTCGCCACCCTGCTCAATCGCTTAGGCTTCGGCGTCAATCTGCTGAATGCTGCGGCTCGAGCGGCGGATCTGCACAAGACTACGGTTACCGATGCTGACAAGGCAGCTTTGACCCAACTCAACAAGGTGGCGTTAGACCTGAAGCAGGGCACCGCCGCAGCCGGTGACACTTCACCCGGATCACCCTTTGGTGCGGTCCAGCCGGCGCTGGAGGCCAAGACCCGCTTCGTCAACACCGCGGCCACCCTGCGCACCGCCCTGGTGGCCTACGTCAATGCGGCTCCCGCGCAGAAAGAAGCGGCGAAGAAGACCGCTCTGGAAGCGGTGGCCCTGGGTCAACAGACCCTAGTGGGTCAGTTCTGGACTGACCCGGCTTTGCAAGCCTTCCTGAACGGGCTGCCTACCTAACACCTGACCACGCCAGGGGCGTGTCCCGGCTCGCCGGGCACGCCCCACTGATGAGTGCAGGCCCAGTAGTGCCGGGGCCTGCACCCCACACGGAGAGACCAAGATCAGCTATGTCGACAAAAGCCTTGAGTTGCTTCGGCGCGTGCCCTCCCGAGCACACCCGTCCAGAGGCTGAGAGCGGAGCAACACGGCCTGGCATGCTCATCCCAGCCACCGCGTGAGCAGGTCCCGCAGGGCAGCCGCTTCATCCTCCGCCAACGTGAGCACACAGGCACCTGTGACGTGCGGGTCGAGTTCGATCGTCCCGTCGCGTTTGCTCACGACCACGTTGGCAAAACCCCTCGGACCCCGGTGCAGCGTGCAGGTCGCGTGGATGACCTTGCGGTTGTGGCAGGTCGGTTTCGTCGCTGGAGAGTCGCTCGTGCCGTTGGTCACCCTGCAGAGCCCGCGGCCTACATCGTGTTAGCTGTCCACACTTCGTGGACGCTGGTTCCCGATTCCGAAACGGTGACGCAAGCTGTCCAGCTCCCACACCCGCCGGCGAGCGCGACAGTCCAGCGTAAGCACGAGGTCTCGGGCGATCGGATCGTTGCGCATCCGCAGTGGCGCGAGCCGGTCGGCGGTGTCGAGCGCCCGCAAGGCCTCACCGTCCCTGTCGCCCTCGGCTTGCGCCCAAGATCGTGCGAGGTCAAAGTGCAGCGCTGCGATGCGGTCCTTACTACCCAGGGCCTGCAAGTCGATCGGTTCGTGCTGCACACGTTCGGCAACTGCCGGCCCTTGTCCGAGTTCCGCGCCAATGGCGACACGCCAAACTGCGACGTTGGCGGGCCCGAAGTGCTGTTGCAATCCGTTGCACTCGCCGGTGAGCAACGCAACGCGAGCAGCCTCATCAAGGTGGTCGAAGGCGGCGGTGGCATCGTTGCCCCGGGCCGCGAAATGGGCGCCCATGAGGTGGAGAAGCCCAAATGTCTCAGCGCCAAGGGTGTTGCCGTCGTGGATAGCGGTCAACTGCTGGGCATCATCGATGGCGCGATCGAGCATTCGCACCGCACGGCGCCGACCGCCTGTCCGCGCGATCGATGGGGCTCGGGCGAACATGGCAAACGCCTCCAGTTCGGGCCGCTCCGCAATTCGAGCCGCGTCGAACGCGCGCTGCGCCGCCAGCTGAGCCAGATGCATATAGCCAAGAGTGGTTGCCAGTACGAACCCGTGGTAAGCGGTCTCAGTGATCAGTTCAGCCGCCCGCAGCCGCTCGCGGCCATCACTGGTGGCTAGGTGAACTTGTAACTCGATCAGCACGTCGTCGATGCCCTCGCCCGAGGCTCTATAGCTGGCGGTATCTCGCAGCTTCGTGGCTGATTTCACCCAGTAGTCGAGCACGTCCAAAGGGCGCGGCCGTAAATCGGGTACATCATCGACAGTGGCCTCGTTGAGCCCACGTTCGATCTGAGCGATCACCGCCTTGGCCCGAGCGCTTTCCCTGTCCGGTGGGAGGTAAGGCTGACCGGTCAGGTCAGCTACAGAACAGTCAAGGGCATTGGCAAGGTCTTCCAGCAGGCCGCGGCGATTAAATCCACGCTGCCCAAGCTCCAGCATCGACAAGTACTGCTTGCCGACGCCGGTGAGGCCGGCTACAACCTCCAGGCTCAACCCGCGCCGGCGACGGATCATCCGCGCGCGCGCCCCGATCGTCGACGCTTCCTGGGCGTCCACGAAAACCACTCCTCACCAGTCCCCTCACCGATTTCCGGGGAGTAACCCGGGGGCGGGAGCTTCGGTGAGCAGGTGACCTCAGGCTACTGCCGCGCTGGCGCGGTCGGCTGCCACGGGTGATCATCTTAGATGACATGTTTGCCCAGGGGCGATGGGAGAAATCTCAGCGGCGGAGCAGGGCGGCGGCTCGGGTCAGGACAACGCCCAGTTCCGAGACCCGGAGGGCACGGAGCCCGACCAGCAGCACCGCACCGCCGAGCAGGGCGATGGCAGTGAGCTCCACTGCGGCGCGTACGGGCGACAGCGCGTGGGGGACGAGCGCTCGGACCAGGTAAACGGCGGCCAGCCCGGCGAAAGCGGCGGCGCTCGCAGCCAGGGTGATGCGCGCCACCGTGCTTGCCATCTGCGGGGTGTTCAGCCGCCCGAGCCGGTAGGACAGCCACACCTGGCCAACAACAGCACCGACGACGAATGACGCCGAGTTGGCTGCGGCCAGCCCGACCACCACCTGTTGGGGGCTGAGCAGTATCGCCGACAGGATCGACAAGCCGATCTTGCCAATGATCATAAATGCCATAATCACCGTTGGGGTGCGGGCATCGTCCAGGGCGTAAAACACGCGCAGCTGGAGCAGCACCACGGCGTAGGGCAGCAAGCCGAACGCCGATGCGGCCAGGGTCTGGCCCAGCCGGTCAGCTTGGGCGAGATCCGAGTGGCCATAGGAGAACAGCACGGTGGCGATCTGCCCACCGGCCACCGTGAACAGTGCCGAGATCGGGAGCAACAGCAGCGCGGAGATGCGGGTACCCAGTGACAGGTCGGCCACCACCGCGCTGATGTTGCCGTCCGCGGTGGCGCGGCTGATCCGCGGCATCAGCGCGGTGAGAACGGAGTTTCCCAACACCCCATAGGGCACGATCAGCAGGATCCAGGCGTACGCGTAAGTCGCCACCCCACCGCCGGCGGTGGCCGAGGCGATCCGGTAGGTGACCACCAGACCGATTTGGCCGGCCAGCACGTAGAGGAAAACCCATCCGGCCAGCCCGCTGAACGAGGACAGCCGCGGATCCCAACCCCAGCGCCACCGCCACCGGAGCCCCGAGCGGCACAGTGCCGGCAGCAGCACCGCGGCCTGCACCACAATGCCCAGCGTGGTGCCCAGGCCGAGCACCCACAGTTTGATGTCGCCCATCAGGTTCGGCTGCAAGCTGATCCGCCCTGGGGTGAGCATGTAGGCGCTGATCACCGCGATCAGCACCAGATTGTTGGCCACCGGCGCCCATGCCGGTGGTCCGAACACGCCGCGGCTGTTGAGTACGGCCCCGATCAGCGCGGCCAGGCCGTAAAACAGGATTTCGGGAAGCAGCAGGTAGGCGAACGCCGTGGCCAGCGCGGGACTGGCGTGCGGGCCACCGGTCACCGATAGCCGGATCAGCCACGGTGCCGCGGCCACTGCGGCGGCCGTGCCCACGACCAGGGCGACCGTGCTCATCGTGAGTAATCGCTGCGCGTAGGTGTCCCCACCGTCGGGGTCGGTGCGCTGGGCGCGAACCAGGACCGGAATCGCCACGCTGGACAGCACCCCACCCAGCAGCAGCTCGTAGACCATGTTCGGCAGCTCGTTGGCAATGTTGTAAGAGTCGTTGAGGAGTCCGAATCCCAGCGCCGCGGCCAGCAGCAGCTTGGCCACCAGGCCGGTCACCCGGCTGATCACTGTGGCCAGCGCCATCGACCCCGACGCATGCGCCAACGACCGGTCCGACCACGCCACTCGCCGAGCCGACATCTCCTGGCGCGGCGAGTGATTCATCGGCGGCACGCCGCCCAGCACACCACCCCACCTCGCGGCCACACACGGCGGGGCCGCCGCCTCGTCGGTGCTTACCTGCGCGCTGACACCATGGCCCTAGGCAGCCGATCGCTGAATGCGCACCGCCGGTGGCTCCTCGGCGAACTCGAGTATTGCCTCGACCAGCCGGCCAGTACGGGTGTGGGGTTGCATCCATGCTGGCAGGTCCAGCCCTGCCATGACCTCGAAGGCGAGCACCTCGCCGATCACACCGGGCCACAACCTTTTGGCCTTGGCGGCAGCGGCTGCGGCCATCCGCTGTGCTGCGTACTGGTCGGCTTCTTGCGAGACCGCGATATGTGCATCAGGCATCGGAACCTCCTCAGCCAGGCGCCGTGCTCGGCGCCGGCGTCAGCAGTGGTCGGTCGGTCCTGGTCTACGGGTACCGGTCGCAGGCTGCGCCAACACCAAGATCATCGGTCTGTTCTTTGTGGGCGTCACGCCGTAATTGAGCGCAAACCAGGCACCCTGCGTACCTCATAGGCAAGAATTTTCCGCCTCAGGGAGGTCAACTGATGCCGGCCATCAGCCGCCGGATCATGGGGCTCATGGCGACGACGATGATCCCTACGACGATTGCCGCCGCGCCGAGGCCGCCGAAGTAGAGTGCTTCATGCTGCGGGCTGTAGTAGCCGGCGAGCGATCCGGACATCGCTGTGCCCAGGGCGACGGACAGGAAATACAGCGCCACGGTCTGGCTGCGGAACACCTTTGGTGAGATCTTCGTGGTCAGCGACAAGCCGATCGGTGAGATCAGCAACTCCCCGGTGGCGAAGATGAGCACGATCAACACGACGGCAAGCAGCGGTGTGCTGGGTCCGGTGCCGGCGGCCCACGGCAGGAACAGCAGGAAGGCCAGGCCGATCCCCACGTTGCCGAGCGCGAACTTGATGGGTGTCGATGGTTGGCGCGACCCGAGCGTGGTCCACAGCAGTGCGAACAAGGGTGCCAGCACGATCACGAAGATCGGATCGAATGAGATGACCCACTCGGTCGGCATTTGCCAGCCGAGAAGGTGTTTGTCGACCCGGTGGTCGGCGTAGATCTCCACCACGGTGAAGTACTGCTGAAACAGGGACCAGAACGCGGCATTGGCGAGGAACAGGGGAATGAACGCTTGTACCCGGCTGCGTTCCACCGCTGTGAGCTTCCGGCTGGTGAGCAGGATCGCGAAGTACGCTGCTGCGGCGATCCCGCAGACGACGACCACGATGGTGGACAGATTCGCGGGTGTGATCACACCCAGAGTTACGAGCACGGCCACGGCGGCGGCGATCAGCGCAACGCCGCTTGCGACGATGATCCATCGGGAGCGGGGCAGCGGGTTGGGCACAATGCTCGCCTCGCCGCCCAGATTGGCCCGTCCGAGGGTGTACTGGATCAGGCCAATGGCCATGCCGACAGCGGCGACGCCGAAGGCGTAATGGAAACCGAGCGTGCTTCTGGTGAGTCCGGTCAGCAGTGGGCCGAGCAAGGCGCCGACGTTGATCCCCATGTAGAAGAGGGAAAAACCCGCGTCCCTACGGTCGTCGTTCGCGGCATACAACGTGCCCACGACCGCGGTGGCGTTGCCCTTGACCCCACCGCTACCCAGCGCGACACACGCCAGCCCCGCGCCGACGCCGGCGAACCCTGGCAAGATGGCCAGCGCGATGTGCCCGATCATCACCAGGACCGCGCTGAAGAACAAGGTTCGTTCGGCGCCCAGCACCCGGTCGGCGATCCAGGTCCCGGCAATGGTCGACACGTAAACCAAGCCGCCGTAAGCACCGACCAGGCTGGCGGCGGTGGCCTTCGGCAAACCGAGCCCCGGATCGGGCCCTGCTACCGCGTAGTACAGGTACAGGGTCAGGCAGGCGAGCATCCCGTAGAAGGAGAAGCGCTCCCATACCTCGACACCGAACAGGTTGGCCAATCCGCGGGGATGCCCGAAGAACGCCCGATCGGTGCGGGGGTCGGTCACGGTTTGGCTCATCCGGACAAGAGTGCCCGGGGGCGCTCCGCGGCGCCAATCGCCGTATTGCCGGTGGCCGCCGGGACGGCGCCGGAGGAAGTTATGGCCCCTTTAGGGCGCTCGCGCCACCGTCGAGGAAATAGCACTGGATTATCGTCGGCCCAATTTGACACGCGTTGATCGCGTTTTGTGTTTCCATCACGATGAAATCGTCGTCGAAGGCGTCTGCGTTCGTGATCTTGGGTCTGTGGCAACGAGGATCGCTATTCGGGCTTTACCAGCGAGCGATTTGGGCCTCGTCGCCCAGCAACGCATCACCCAACGCGGGAAGCCCGAGCGCGCGCAGAGCGCCCGCAACCTGCTCCCGGCACGCGAGGATGTCGGATTTGATCGTGTCGAGATCACCACGGACGCAGTCGCCCAGCGCCTTTGCGATCGACTCGGCAACCGTGCTGGCGGGCTTATTGTGGGGGATTGACCGCAACGGCACATAGCTCACCGCCAGGCATGCCACGGCTCGGCCAACATACGCCACCGGGGGAATCTCGCCCACCCCTAATGGACCGGCGGCGGTCAGCAGCCCCTCCCGCTCCAGGCGTTTGCGAATCCGGGACTCGATCGGTGGACGCTCCCCAATGGAAAGAATATCGTCTGGTATGGAGGCAAGGGCCTCTTCGAGCGCTTTCTGTTCTGCCTCCGAAAGCTCCGCGTATCGAGCAAAGTCCGTGTGTTTTGCTTGAGTCACCGTTGTCTCCATGTTTTGCATCTCACATCGGCTTTACTCCATCAGCGTAGCGTACGGACTCCTCTGGATAGACCGGATCTACGTGCGGTGTATCGCCAGCCTTCGTAACAGACTGGCACATCATGACCCTGCCGCCGCTCACCGCGCTGTTCTCGGTGTGCCGGTGCCAGTACCTTGCTGCTCGGGCCCGGCCGGATAGCGCGCGATTGTGACCCGCCACGCCAAGGCTCGGCAGGCCTGGAAGGCTATGCCGTGGTGGCAGCTGGAGATGGTCTGTTGCCTTCGCTGGTTGTGCCAGCTCGACTCCCGCCGGCTGCAACGGCGGGAGTCGAGCGTCGGATATGGGCCGGTTGTCAGCGCAGCCCGACCTTCTTGGAGCACGTAGGCCAGGCCCTCCAGCCCTGCGCGCGGAGCACCTTCTCGGCAATGGTGATCTGTTGCGAGCGGGTGGCTCGGTCAGCGCTGCCTGCGTAAGCGCCGCCACCGAATGAGTGCCACGTTCCGCGGGTGAATTGCAATCCACCGTAATACCCATTGCCGGTATTGGCGCTCCAGTTACCGCCGCTTTCGCACTCCGCCACCTGGTCCCACGGATCCTGGCGCGCCGGGCCGGCGACGGCCGTTGGTGCCAAGAATGCCAGTGGGGCCGCCACAGCGATCGCGGCAGTACCCACACGTGCGAGTAAACGGGAGGTCCTCGTCATGTCTCATTCTCCGTGAAACCGCGCCCCGTTTGATGGCATGCGTAAAAAGCGCGGAATTCGCCGGTCCGCTTCGGGGTTGTCGCCAGCCTTATGCCCCGTCCCGATTCGGGGTGAGGTTGCGGTATCCGGTTCCCGGGGGACGGGACTACAGGCGCGCCGGTTCCGGATTCCCGCCTCAATGGTGGCTCCATTGGACGGGACGACATTGACCGTACGGATCACCGTGGGTAATGCAAGGGGGTGTCGGTAGGGCCAGTCGGGCAGGCGTATGATCTCGATTTGGTTACGCAACGCGACAGTATCCAGTGTTTCCGCAGGTGGAGCGGTGATGGCTGCGGCATTGGATGGGCGATGTTTGCCCGATTTCTGGGCTACTTGGGTGGTAGACGGATCACTCGTTCGGGCGCGGCGTGAGCCCGCTTATTTCCGCCATTTGGCTTGCCTGGTCGAGCCTCGCTGAGCGGATACGAGCTCTGGCCGACATGGTGGCTGCTGTCATTATGGCCAATCCGCCGGGTGTCCAGAAGTATAGGTTCATGATCATCTAGCGTGGGACGTGATGACACCCCGCACCGCCGCCGGCACTCGGCGTTCATGATCACCTTCAATGCAATTGGTGGCCGTGTTACCTCTCCTGTCGCTGAAATATCGATTCGCTATTGTCGAAAGGGAATTACTGTTGCGGTGCGCGAGTCGGCGTCTTCGGTGGACTGTGCATCGGCAGGCTGGTCGACATCAAGACCGGCTTGTGGGAGGCCGAAAGCTGCTGGGCGCCCTGCGCTTGCCCACGGCACCCTGGTGTGGACTGCCACTCATCGAGGTGCGGTCGGCAATGCGACTGCGCAACAGCGAGCTGATCAGTGTGAGGAACTCGTCAGCCGGCTGTCCCGCCTCCCTCCACGGTGAAGGGCCAGTTCGGCACAGTGGCGTCGAGGTGCGCGTCGTCGCGGTATGGCCCCCAGCAACCGGTCGCAGTCAACAGGTTGCCGACGACATTGCTGGTTGGTGGTGACATCTGTGCTCGACACGCCGATAACGCGGTAAACGCGGTTTGCGGCGAACCTGCTGCTGCACTGCCAAGATCGCTGCAAGCGAGGGTGGGCACGGTGGTCACCGCCCCTTCCCCACCGGAGGAATCACTATGACCACCACTCTCGAGGTGCGGCCATGACCCGCGCCGCCGCTGCGCCGCTGCCTCAGATCGCGCCGTCTGTCGCCGCGCTGACCGCGGGTGCCACCGCGCGCCAGCAGGTGTACCCGGCCGACGCTCGATCGGGCTCCCGGTTCGAGCGGGTGCTCATCGACGCCGAGCCGCACTTTCTCAAGGTGGTCAGCTACCGCACGGACTGGATCATGCGGGTGACCGGCGACCGGGACCAGCGCACCTTCCGGATCTGGCAAGCGGGGCTGCTGCACCGGTTCCCACCCGAGATCGACCACACCGTGGTGGCCATGGCCCGCGACGGCGAAGGGTTGGACGCCGAGCTGGGCATCCTGATGCGCGACGTCGGTGACTGGCTCGTGCCGCCCGGCGATGCCCCGATCACCGCTGAAACGAACGCCCGGTTCATCGACCATTTGGCGGCGCTGTGCGTGGCCTTCCGCGGCTGGCGCGACAACCTCGGGCTGACCACGATGGCCGAGCGGATCCGGTTCTTCGCCCCGGACACCATCGCCGACGAGCTGGCCGGTCCGGCACCGGACATTGTCGTGCAGCTCGCCGACCAGGGCTGGGCCCGGCTGCACGAGCTTGCCCCCGAACTCGCCGCGCTGGTCACCGTAGTCCAGCAGCATCCCGAGGCGCTCACCACCGCGCTCGCCCGGACCCCGGTCAGCTTCCTGCACGGCGACTGGAAGATGGGCAACCTCGGCGAGCACCCCGACGGCCGGACCATCCTGGTGGACTGCGCCTATCCCGGCTCCGGACCGCCGTGCTGGGATCTGATGTGGTACCTGGCGCTCAACCGGGCCCGGCTCCCGGTTGACAAAGCTGAAGTGATCGCCCAGTTTCGAGACGCGTTGGCGCGACGCGGTTGGGACACCGAGGAGTGGTTCGACCGCCAGGTCCTGCTGTGCCAGCTGGCGATGATCAGCACGTTCGGCTGGGAGAAGGCACTGGGTGCCCGTGACACCGCCGGTATCGCTGAACTCGAGTGGTGGCAGCAGCGCGCATTCGCCGCCGCCCAGGAGCTCGACGTCGCCACGCCCGGATGGCGGGAACCGCGATGATCGCTTCTATGCCTGACCGAGGTCTGCTAGTCGCGACGAGCGGCCGCGCTAGTGCGCAGGAAGGCGTAGAGCAGCGCAAACGCCTCGTCAACTGCCTCGGCGCACACCCGCCCTGGATCGCGGTAGTCAAAATAGCGGTGTTCGATCTGGCTTTTGTCGCCATCGGATAGCCCGAAGAACACTGTGCCGGGCGGTTGGCTGTCCTGCGGGTCTGGACCCCCTGCGCCGGTCAGGGCCACTGCCACGTCGGCGCCCAGCAGTTTCCGGACCCCGCTGGCCATCGCTTCGGCGGCCGGCGCGCTGACCACCGGTCCGGGGGGTACACCCAGCAGCTCGTGCTTGACGTCGCTGGCATAGGCCACCACGGCACCCCGGAACCACTTGCTCGCCCCGGACGCCTCGGCCAGCGCGCTGGCCACCATGCCACCGGTCAGTGACTCGGCTACCGCAACCGTGACATCGGCAGAATCGAGCAGTTCGGTGACCCTGTCGACCAGCTCGCGCCTACTCACTCCAGCCGTCCAACTGGGGTGTCGGCCACTACAGCGCCCCGCTGGCCCAGCGGTTTTGGTTCTCCGACGGTGCTGTCGCGGTCGGTCTGGTATTCCGACTCGGCATTGATCTCCGCACCGAGCAGGATGCTGTAGCTGGTGAGGAAAAACCACAGCATGAGAACGATCACGCCGGCCAGCGCACCGTAGGTCTTGTTGTAGTTGCCAAAGTAATTGACGTACAGGCTTAAACCCACGCTGCCAAGCAACCAGAGCACCGCCGCCACCACGCTGCCCACGCCGACCCAGCGGAACTTGGGCGGGTTGCGGTCGGGAGCCACCCGATAAAGCACCGCGAGCCCCATCATGATCATGGCAAGGAGGAGTCCCCACCGCAGCACCTGGGCGATCACCGTCCCGACCGGTCCCAACGGCACCACGTTCAACACCACCGGCACCACCGCGATCAGTGCCAGCATGATGATCAGGAACACCACGGTGCCCAACGTGAGCAGCAGCGCAAGCCCGCGCAGCTTGAGAAATCCCCGGTTTTCCTTCTCGTCGTAGGCGACATTGATCGCCGTCATGAGGCTCGATACCCCACCCGACGCACTCCACAGCGCACCCAGCAGCGAGACCACCAGCCCAGCGGTCAGCGCCCCACCGCTGCTGCTGGTGATGGCGGTCAGCTGCTCGGAGATCAGCTGCCGGGTGGCTTGTGGCATCCCCGCGGTGAAGCTCTGTACCTGTTGGGTGATGGTTCCGGGATCGGCCACCAGACCTACCAGCGTCACCAGCGCGATCAGTGCTGGGAACACGGCAAGGAACCCGTAGAACGCCACCCCGGCGGCCAGCAGAGAGATGTTGTCTTTCTGGCTCTTGCGCCACGCGCGACGTAGCACCTGCAACCAGCCGCGCGCCGGAATCTGCGTCGGGGAATCTGCCTGGCTTCCCGCCACCTCAGTCGCAGTCACAGAAGAGATCTTCCCCGAGCCAGTCGACTTTATGCGGCAAGTGGGTATTCCCGTGCTGTGCAGTGTGAAGAGGGCGCGGTGCAGCTGCAACGGGTAGAGCCCCACGGTCCCGGGTACTCTCGCCGGCGTCGCGGGCGCGGTTTCAGTTACTACGACGAGAACGGCGCGGTCATCACCGATCCGCAAACGTTGCAGCGGATCCGGGCGCTGGCGGTGCCTCCGGCGTGGCGGGAGGTGTGGATCTGCGCGCTGCCCGGAGGACACATCCAGGCGGTCGGCACCGATGAGGCCGGGCGCCGCCAGTACCTCTATCACGACGAGTGGCGGCGGCAGCGCGACGCCGCCAAGTACGACCGGGTGTCGCGGCTGGGCCGCCGGTTACCGGTGGTGCGGGCACAGATCCGGAAAGATCTCGATCGGCGGGGTTTGTGCTGTGAGCGGGTGCTGGCCGCGGCGCTGCGGATGCTGGACATCGGCGCGTTCCGGATCGGCGGCGATGAGTACGCGCCCGATCCTGGTGAGGACGAGGGCACCTTCGGCTTGGCCACGCTGCGCCGCGAACATGTGCGGCTACGTCGCGGTGTTATCGAGTTGCGCTACCTGGCGAAGGGCAACATCGAGCAGGCGATGACGTTGCACGATCCGGCGCTGCACGCGGTGGTGCGCTCACTGCTTCGCCGCTCCGGCGGCGGGGAGGACTTACTGGCCTACCGCACCGAGCAGGGCTGGCATGACGTGTGCGCCGAGGACGTCAACGCCCGGCTCAAGGAATTGGCCGGTGACGAGTTCAGTGCCAAGGACCTGCGCACCTGGAATGCGACGCTGCTGGCTGCGGTGGCTCTGGCGCAGGGCGCGGCCAACGGGATACCGACGTCCAAACGCGGTCGTACCCAGGCGATCAATACCGCTCTGGATGAAGTCGCAGAGCATCTGGGTAACACCCGGGCGGTGGCCCGGGCGTCCTATGTGGATCCCCGGGTGCTTGATCGGTACGCGCAAGGCCGGACGATCCTGGCTGCGGTGCGCCGCGCAGGCACTTACGACCTCGTCGACGAGGGCGTGCGAATCCGCCTCGAACGCGCCCTGCTGCGCATGTTGTGCAGCTGAAGCCCAGCATGGTGAAGGCCCATGTCGGAAAGTCGCACAGAATGGGTATCCACGGGGTGTGTCGGAACTTGCTGAGTTACGCCGTGAGGCAGCGGTGTGCACCGCCTGCGAGCTGTATGCCGACGCCACGCAAACAGTTTTCGGCTCCGGGCGCACCGGCGCAGCGATGATGTTGATCGGCGAGCAGCCCGGCGACCAGGAGGACATTGCCGGTGAACCGTTCGTCGGGCCGGCCGGCCGGGTGTTGGATCGTGCGTTGGAGCGGGCCGGGGTGGTGCGCAGTGACGTCTATGTCACCAACGTGGTAAAGCACTTCCGTTTCCAGCGGCAAGGCAAGCTGCGTATTCACCGCACCCCGGGGGTGCAGCACGTGCGGGCCTGCCTGCCGTGGCTGCGGGCCGAACTCGCCGCGGTAGAGCCGCAGCTGCTGGTGACGTTGGGTTCGACAGCGGCCAAAGCATTGCTCGGCGCGGCGTTTCGCCTCACCCAGCACCGCGGCGAGATCCTTGAATATGAGAATCGGCCGCTGGTGGCCACCATCCATCCGTCGGCGGTACTGCGCGGGCCGAAAGACCGCCAGGCAGAAATGTTCGATGAGTTGGTCGCCGACTTGAAGCTTGCCGGGCATACGGCCGGTTCCGTTTAGCGCACTGATCCGATGCTGTTGCGCTCAGCTGCGGTGAGGCGGTGGCGCAGCGGAAGCCCGAACCACAACATCCCGAACCAGGCCATGGACAGCGCGCAGGCCACGGTCGCGGACCAGTTCCCGAGCACCACGTCAGCCAGCAAAAACACCGTTGCGCTCATCGCCAGGGCTAGGCACACCAACCCTCCGATTGCGAAGGTGTTGGACACCCGCACGATCTCAGGGCGCTCTCCCTGACGGAAGAGCAGCCGATGCCATGCTGCGGGTGCGGTCATCAACGCCACGGCGATCACTGAGAACAGCACCGCAATCAGGTGAGCCCCGCGTTGCAACGCAGTGGTGTGCTGGTACGGAACAGTGAAGACGATGGAGAGCAAGAATCCGAACAGGATCTGCACCCCCGCGAGCGCGACGCGCAGTTCCTGGAGCAGGTCATTGAGATTTCGCGCCAAGCGTTGCCGGGGGTCCTCGGGAGAACCGGACATTTACCACCTCGGTGTGGGCGCCCGAGCGCCGCGTGCGGAAAACCCATTGTGTGCGATGCCCGCACGACGGGTAAACCGGCCCAATGCCGGGTATGTCCACGTCAGATGCGCGTGGCGTAAGGAGGAGGTATGACGATCCACGAACAGGGCCAGAAAAACCCTGCTGATGCTTCAGTCAGCGAGCTGGTTGAGCGGCTGTCTGCTCAGATTTCTGCCCTGGTGCGAGACGAGATGGCGTTGGCTACCACCGAGCTGAAGCGCAAGGGCGCCCAGGCCGGTATCGGGATCGGTATTGGTGGGGCGGGCGCAGTGGTGGCCTTGCTCGGTCTGGGTGCGCTCGTCGCGGCGGCCATACTCGGACTGGCCACGGTGCTGGCCGCGTGGTTGGCTGCGGTGATCGTCGGGGTGGTCCTGCTGGTCCTGGCCGGGATAATTTCCGCATTGGGGATCACGCAAGTGCGCCAGTCGGCGCCGCCGGTGCCTGAGCGAGCTGTGGAGAATGCCAAGCGGGATATTCAAACGCTGAAGGAGAGCGTGCATCGATGAGCAGCAGCGAGCGGCCCAGCCTTGAGGAAGAGCAGCTCCAGAGAGAAATCGAGGGGTTGCGTAGCGATCTCGGCGAGACGGTGGAAGCCCTGGTACACAAGGCCGACCTGCCCGCCCGGGCTCGGGAGCGCGGTGCCGAACTGACCGAGCAGGCCATCGATCGTGGTACTGAATTGACCGGACGCGCCATCGAGCGAGGCATGGAGCTAAGCGAGCAGGCTGTTGACCATGGTGCGGAGATGACCGCCCAGGTTGCTCAATTGTGGGACGAGATCGCAGGCCAGGCACTGGCGCGTGGCAATGAGTTGCTCGACCAGGTGCTCAACCGCAGTAATGACTGGCGCGAGCAGTTTACCGGCGTCACCGCACGGGTTCGGCGGGCAACCAACGATATGTCGACCGAGCGGTGGGCCAAGGTAGCCGGCGTTGCGGTTGGGCTGATCGTGATTACCGTGATCGTGCGGCGGGTGCGTACCTCGTGAACTCAGCGAACTCGCTGCAGGACCTCACTCCCAAACTTTTAGGCTTCGCCACCGGCCTGCTCGGCGGCGCCATCGCCGGGGGTGTGTTCAGCCGCCTGTGGCGGGTCGTCTCTGATGAAGATGAGGTGCCCGACCCGACCGCGCTGGACCGCGACGTCAGTGAGGTACTGCTCGTCGGCGCACTGCAGGGGGCGGTCTTCGGCTTGGTCAAAGCAGCCTTGAGTCGGATTACCAGCCAGGGCTACCAGCGGTTGACCGGAAAAAGCCTGCGCGGCTAAACGTTTCTGATCTGAACAGGCCGTCGCCCCGGCCAGTAGGCCGGGGCGACGCTTATGTTAGCTATGAGGTAGACCTGAGGTGATCAGCCGCCTTGGTCGCCGGTCCGCATACTGGGGCTCTCCGGGTCAACATTGCTGGTGCTGTCGGCGATCCCGCCGTCGAAGCGGTCTGCGGTGTGTCCCGCTTCGGACATACTGCGCCCGTAGTCTTCGCCCGAGGTGCTGGTGGTCTGCCCGACACCGTGCGGGCCCTTCGGGGCCATATCGGTGTCTGTCATGCCTCCACTCTCAGCGCTCGAGACATCCCGCGGGCCGGCCTCATGACCAGGTACGCCGCCACGCTCGCGCAGCAACGCGTCCTGATCCGTGCCCGCGCCTTCCTTCTGGCGGCTCTCGTAGGGAGGCAGGTCCCGGTCACCGCCGGGGTCCTGCTCGCCACCCGAGTGAACATTCGGCTCCCGCGGGTAGGGCGGCTGCGCCGGACCTTGCTGCGTCATTGGTTGGGCTCCTTCCATCGACTTTGGTGGACTCTGAAGCCGCCGGTCGACTTCACCGCGACCACCAAGGCGAGTTGGCTTGATGGTTCGTGTTAGGGTTACCCCATCGACGCCGGTAGCAAACTTGCGTCTATCTTGAGCTGCTATGAAACTGGCCGTGGGTGTAGCGCAGCTGCCGGCACCAACTGGTCGTCGAGGGTGAGCCGGATGTCTCCGGCGCCGTCGCGCAGCGGGACCCACACCAGCCCGTACCACTCGCCCCGGGAACCACGCACCCAACGTTTGAGCATGCCGGGCACCCGGCCGCTGAGAATCAGGCCGTCGGCAACCACCCGTCGGCGGTGCCCTGTCGACAGCGGGAACGCCAGGTCAAGGTCAATCCACACCGGCCGGGCGCGCACTGCCTGGCCACCAGTGATGCCTTCGCCGCCGTGGGCGCCGATCCACCCGAGCGTCACGCCTGCTCCCTGCTCGACTCGTGGTGACCCGAGCGCGGGGGAGCGCGCCGCTGCCCCACCATGGTGCGGGTAATGCGGGCAGGCGGCAAGTGACCACGCTACGGCGGGATGCAGATCCGCTCGCAGGTCTCATGTCGATCTATGCAGGGTCGATCTATGCAAGGCAGGCGGAGACAGGATGCCGGACTTGACCCATTTTCTCGCGACTGAAGGCGAGAATCCGGCTACAGTCCAGCGGATGGCCAGGGCCAGCGGATGCTCGAGCTGCCCGAGGGGTTGGGCCCGGATCATTTCGGCTAACGAGATCAACTCAGCATCGCGCGAGACGAAACCAAGCCGGCGCACGCTGCGGGCACGCTGCGAATTATCGGGGTCATAAAACAGCCGGTAGCTGCGTTGGGCGAGCAGCTCGCCGGCCAGCGAGTCCGGGGCCGGTTCCAGAATGGGCACCCCTGAACTGATCCGCTCATCCGGAGCAGCTCGGAGGGGAAGGTCGTGCTCGCACAGCAGCAGGGCCCAGGTGCTGCCGACCGAACAGCACCAGGATGCGGTGAGGATCGTCACCGGCCGTACCACGTCAGTAAGGGACCGACCGCGGGAACTTTGGGAACTGCGGGTTTTGCCGGGCGCGACGCTGACGGTGACGTTATGGATGTCACGGGAGCCGGCGCGCGGGCGGGATTCTGTCGGCACGTACCTCGTCATAGGTCCCCTTCTCCGGCCTCAGCCGCCATCCCAGCGCGATTGCCTGGCGGTGAGGTAAGCAGCAGGCAATTCTCCAACCACCGCAACAGTGCCCGCCTCTGGCGGGGACGTCAGGGGCATCACCAGCCAACACGACGCGATTGTCATGCCGGACCTCGGCAACGAAGACAGCGCGTGAACATTGTTGTTCTGCCAGGATTGAGAGATGAGCCGGCAACCACGAGGAGGTAGATCGCCGACCTCTGGGCCTTCTATTGCCCAGTTCCGGCAAGATTGGGATCTTGAAGTGGCCCGAGCGGCGGCTGCCGACGCCGGTGGGGTGGATCCGGAGCTGCTCGGCGACTTCCTGGATCGACTGGCCGCTCCTGGCCTCGAACATCACTGGGACCGCCATACCAACGCCACATTCGTGGCTCTCGGAGCGCGTGCGGCAGAACAGGGCGTGGTGCTCCGGGCATTGGTGGATCTCTACCTGTCCGCCGCGTGGCGGGCCTGGACTCAGCTGCCAGCAGTCGCCAGTGAGGATGCCGCCACCGTCCGCGCGGCTGGGCATCGGGTGTTGCGCGCATGTGACGACGTCGTCGCCGCACTGGCCGAGGGCTACGCATCCGCCCGGCGTGCAGTGGTCCGCCGCGAGGAGGCGCTGCGCCGTGAGTTCGTCGACGACCTGCTGGCCGGCAGTTCCGATCCGGCCAGCCTGCTGGTGCGCGCGCAGTCCTATGGCTTGCAGCTAGCCGGGGCGCATGCGGTGCTGCTCGCCCGTACCGCGGTGCCCTTTCAAGAGGCCAGCCCGCTACTGGCAGAGGTATCCGCCGCGATTGCGGCTCCCCTCGGTGCTTTCGAAGCGTTGATCACAACTCGGGACGGCGAGCTCGTCATCGTGTTGCCTGCGCTGCCTGCGCCGATCTTGGACGCCACGCTGGCCGCGACGCGCCGGGTCCTGACTTCCGGTGACCGGCGGGGGCTGAAGGTATGGCTGGTGCTGGGGCGTAGCCATCCCGGACCCTCAGGCGTGGCCCGCTCGTTCGCCGAAGCGCGTGACGCACTGGTCCTCGCAGAGCGACTACAGCTGTCCGACTCTGTGGTGAAAGCCGAGGACCTGCTCGTCTACCAAGTGCTGCTGCGCGACCGCGCCGCACTCTGCGACCTCATCGATACCGTGCTCACGCCGCTGCGGCAGGCTCGCGGCGGCGCCGAACCGCTTTTGCAGACCCTCGAGGCGTACTTCGGGACCGGGGGAAACACCACTCGTGCCGCTGGGCTGCTGCACCTGTCAGTGCGTGCGGTCACCTACCGCCTCGACCGCATCGCTGCTCTCACCGGCTTGCAGCTGGACAATCCCAGCCACCGCTACACGCTGCATACCGCCGTCCTCGGCGCCCGTGCCCTCGGCTGGCCCGGCAACAGCAAGATTCTTGCCGAATCCCGGCAATAAGTGGGCGAGATTATCACCGATAATGGGCGAGCGGTGGGCACTGTGCGCAGCCACACTGGTTCTTGTGAGGTTGCGCAGTGTCACCACCAGATCCCTGAGAGGAAAGTCGTGCCATGGCGTCGTTGATTGACCGCATTACCCGGTTGGCCCGTAGCCAGCAGGGACGGCGGCTTGCTGAGCGCGCCCAGCAGCTCGCTCAGGACCCCAAGACTCGCCGCAAGATCGAAGACCTGCGGGCTCGCTGGATGAGGAAACGTTGATCACCCGACGGGTGGTCGCATGGTGTGGAGGAGGATATGTCGAGGCTGGGTAACGGCCTGAAGACCGCGTTGCTGCTTGGCGGGCTATCCGCCCTGATCCTGCTGATCGGGCAGGCGCTGGGCGGGACCACGGGGCTACTGATCGCGGGCGTCGTGGCGCTGGGAATGAACGGAGTGTCCTACTTCTACTCTGACCGGCTTGCCTTGCGGGCGATGCGCGCGCAGGAGGTGGGCCCGCAGCAGGCACCCCGGCTCTACGCGATGGTTGCTGAGCTGGCTTCGAGCCAAGGCTTGCCCATGCCGAGGGTGTACATCAGCCCGTTGGCGCCACCCAACGCGTTCGCCACCGGCCGTAACCCCTCGCACGCGTCGGTCTGTGTCACCACGGGCCTTCTCGAGATGCTCAACGAGCGTGAGCTGCGCGGTGTCCTGGGCCACGAAATCAGTCATGTCGGCAACCGTGACATTCTCATTGCCTCGGTCGCTGCCGGCCTGGCCAGCATGGTCATGATCCTGGTGAACCTGGCGCAACTGGGTGCCTTGTTCGGTTTCCACGGTAGTGAAGACGACTCTGGTCCCGGCTTCTTGGAGATTGTCCTGCTGGCGCTGCTCGGACCGCTGGCCGCGGGGCTGATCCAGGCTGCGATCAGCCGGTCGCGGGAGTACGCCGCGGATGCTTCGGGTGCTCGGACAACCGGCGATCCCCTGGCGCTTGCTGCGGCGTTGGCCAAGATCGAGCGAGCGGCGTACGCCAGACCGCTGGAGGCTGCAGCCAGCGCCGGACCGGTGAGCTCGTTGATGATCGCCAATCCGTTTTCCGGGCGAGCCATGATGCGGATGTTCTCCACCCACCCCGACACCGCGCAGCGCATCGCTCGGCTGCAAAACATGGCACAGGCCATGAATGCATGAACGCACCAAAGCCCTGCTTGCTACGCCGGGATGCGGGCCAGGTCGGCGGCCCCGACCAGGCCTGCATCCGGACCCAGTTCGACGATCCGCAGCTCGGCCACCGGCCGGTGACCGTGACCGGTTAGCGACGCTGTGAAGGCAGCCGACGCGGGAGCGCGCAGGATCTCACCAGCAGCGGAGACACCACCGCCGATGACGAACAGCTCCGGGTCCAGGACCGCAGCCAGCCCGGCCAGCCCGCGCCCCAGCCAGGTCCCCACCAGGTCGAAACAGTGCAATGCCGTGCTGTCGCCGGCCAGCGCAGCCTGCGTGATCATCTCTCCGGTGATGCGCTCAGGCTGACCGCCAGCCAGCCGCAGCAGTGCGCCGGCCCTCTCGGGGACACCGCGGACAAGCTCCAGCGCTTCCCGCACCAGCGCGCGGCCGCTGGCGTACTGCTCCCAGCAGCCCCGCAACCCGCACCCGCAGAGCCGCCCGTCCGGGACGACCCTGACATGGCCGAACTCGGCCGCTGCGCCGAACTGCCCACGCACCAGCTGGCCGTTGATGACGATGCCGCCGCCGATGCCGGTACCCACGGTCAGCGCCACCACGTGCTGGCTGCCACGCCCGGCGCCAAAGCGGACCTCCGCCCACGCGGCCGCGTTGGCGTCGTTCTCGACGACCACGTTCAGGCCCAGCCTGCGTTGCAGCGACGCTTGCAGGGGTTCATCGCGCCAGGCGAGATTCGGCGCGAACATCACCGTCGCGCGCTGCGCGTCGATGAAGCCGGCTGCTCCCACCCCGACCGCCTTGACGTCGTAGGAGCTGGTGAGTTCTACCACCACGGCAGCGATCGCGTCCTCGATCAGCCGCACGTCGTCGGCCGGGGTGTTCCGGTGCGTGCTGGCGAGGATTGCCCCGCGCTCATCGACGACACCGGCGGCCACCTTGGTACCTCCGATGTCCACACCGATGGTCAGGCCAGCATGTCCAGGAACCGCTCCACCTCCCCGATCGACTCCAGCAGGAAGTCCGCCGCGGTGGGCCGGCCGGCTACTTCCGGGTCGTTGAGGTCAGCAACGACCACACCGATGCCATTGACCGGCCCCTTCAGAGCCCGGAAGGCATCCTCGTCGGTGATGTCGTCGCCGACATACAGCGAGACGTACTCGGGGCCGTCGACACCGAGGGCATGGCGCAGGTACAGCACGGCTTGGCCCTTGTTCCAGTCGACTTTCGGCTGGATCTCGTAGACCATCTTGCCCGGGGTGAGCTTGAGCTGATCGGGATACTCAGCCAGCAAGTCCTCCACGGTTGCGGTGACCAGTGGGCGGTGCGCGGGATCGACGAGCCGGTAGTGCACCGCGACCGAGAACCGTTTGGGCTCGACGGTGGCGCCCGGTGCCGACGCCAGCTGGTTGCGGAGCTGTTCGGTGATCGTGGCCAGCAACTCTTCGAAGCCGGCCACGGCGTGGTGCTGGATCGTCTCGCCGCCCTCGCCGCCGGCTGCTCGCCCGCTGATGTTCCCGGCGATGTCGAAGCCGTGGCTGCCCGCCACCACCAGCCCGTCGATCCCTAGCCACTCAGCAACCACGGAGCGGTCCCGGCCAGTGACCACACAGACTGTGGTGCGCTGCGCGAGCCGGTGCACCGCGTTGCGCATGGTCTCGGAGATGACAGCGTCCTGCGGCCGGTCCACGATCGGCGTCAGCGTCCCGTCGTAGTCCAGGAATACTGCTGGCCGGCGACCGTTCACCCGCGCGGCGAACTGGTCACCATCCCGCAACGCGTGCGGTAACCCACCCACCGACACGACGCTTGATCATACGGTCCCCGCTGCGCAGTCTGGATGCAGACTTGCGGGAATCGGGGGGCCAAAAACAGCAGTCTGCATCCAGAACGCGTCAATGGGGCCTGGAGAACATCCGGAAGGCGAGGAGCGGTCGATGGTGGGGGTGTGGGTGTTAGGAGCGCTCCTGGTCGGTGTGCTCGGGTTGAGCGGGTTGGCCGCGTGGTGGGTGGTGGGGCATCCGGAACGGATCCGCGCCGGACTGACGTGGCTGGCCGAGCGGCCAGCCGTGACCCGAGTGCGGTCACGTTACCCGCGGCAGTGGCGATTCCTGGGCCGCCGGTTCGCACCAGGTGAGGCGGCCGGGCTGACGTTGACGCTCGGCGTGCTGTGCGTGATCTCGTTGGGTGTGGGATTCCGGCAGGTGCTGGACAGCGTGCTGGAAAGTGACGGCATCACGGTGGCGGATCGTCCGATGCTGGGTTTCCTTGCCAGCCACCGCCAGCCCTGGTCGACCACGGCGGCGGAAGTGATCAGCAACATCGGCAGCCCCCTCGGGGTAACGGTGACAGCTCTGGTGGTGGGTGCACTGCTGGCCTGGTGGCAGCGGTCGGTGCTGCCGCCACTGATCTTGCTGCTCGGCGGTGGCGGTATTGCGGTGATCAATACTGTGGTGAAGCATCTGGTGGGGCGAAGCCGCCCACCGCGGGTCACCGCCGTGCTGGGTGAGTACGGCTTCTCCTTTCCCTCCGGACACACCACAGGCACCACGGTGGTGTGGTTGCTCTCGGCGTGGATGGTCAGCCGTTGGGTGATCGGGCTACGGGCCGGTCGGGTCCTGGTGTGGACCGCGGCACTGCTGATGATCGTTGCGGTCGGGGCGACGCGGGTCTACCTCGGCGTGCATTTCCCCAGTGATGTGCTGGCCGGTTGGGCGCTGGGCGCCGCGTGGGCTGTCATCATCGCGCTGGTAGCCCGGGTGTGGGAGCAAGCCCAGTACCGGAACCCCCGGCACGATTTCGCCAGGTCAGCGTGAACCTACGGGCAGGGCAGGCGCTTCTCCCCGGCGGCGAGCGAGATACCAGCGGCGGGCCGAGTTGGCGCCACGCAGCGCTGCCCGCACAGCGGGAATCTGGGTGGCCAGATGCATCTGGTACCGCCACGGGGGTTGGGCGCCTTGCCGGCCAGCCATCGCGTAGGCGAAGGCCACCGCGTCACGATCCAGGTACCGGTCGGCACGTTCAAACCACGCCATGCTGGTGCGCGCCCCGGCTTGGATGGGTCGCAGCGCTGCCCGGCCTCGCCGGTCGAAGCTTGCCAGCGCGGCCGCCAGCTCGTCGTGGTCATACAGGCTCTGTGCCAGCATCACTGCGTCGATCATGGCCAGCCTGGTTCCCGACCCGAGAGTGAAGTGGGTAGTGTGCGCGGCGTCGCCGGCGAGCACCAGGTTGCCGTGGTACCAGGTCTTGTTGGTTACCTGCGTGAAGCGTTGCCACCGGGCACGCTCGCCACGGGACTGGCTGATCAGCGCGTGGCCATCGATGGCCCGTTCGAAGATCTTCTCCAGCAGCCCGACACTGTCCTCGCTGCTCATCGCGTCAAACCCGAGACCCTGCCAGGTTTGCTGGGTGCATTCCACGATGCAGGTACTGATTCCGGCGGTGGACGGGTAGGCGTGAAACCAGATCCATCCAGCGGAGGTCTGCTCGAAGGCGAAGGTGAAGCTGTCGAAGACCTTGTCAGTGCCCAACCAGATGTAGGGGTTGCCGCCGATGTCGACTCGAGCGCCGAACTGTTCGCCGTGGCGTTGCCGGGTCCGGCTATTGGCGCCATCGCACGCCACGACGAGGTCAGCCTCGGCTATTTCCGGGATATCGCCATTGACCTCGCAGCGATATCGAAGGTCAATCCCGAGTTCGGTGGCGCGCTCGCCGAGAATGTCCAACAGTGCCGCCCGGCCGACGCTGAAGCCGTATCCGGACAAATAGGCGGTCTGTTCGCTGCGCAGGATGATCCGTTGGTCCTGCCACAAGACGGACTCAGCTCGCAGCGCGCGGGCGCTGTCCGGGTCATTGCGGAACAAAATGTCGAGCAGGTCGTCCCAATAGACCACTCCCCACCCGTAAGTGGCGCCGGGAGGATCACGTTCGATGACGGTGATGTCATGGCCGGCGTCGCGTAACTTCGCCGAGATCGCAAAGTACAACCCGGCGGGCCCACCGCCAATGCACACGATTCTCATGACCATCTCCACGGAGCGCTGGATGGCGGTGACTTTCACCGGGCGGTCTCGCCGGTGAAAGTCACCGCCGTGATCGGTACGGAGTTACTTAGCAGCCCCAGCGGCCTCCGCCGCCCCAGCCGCCCCAACTGCTCGAGCGGCCCCAGCCGCCCCAGCCGTGGCGATGGTGGCCCCAGCCACCCCAGTTGCCGCCGCCGCCCCAGTTGCCGCCGCCGCCCCAGTTGCCGCCGCCGCCCCAGCGGCCGCCGCCACCACCGTCCTTGTCGTAGTTACGTCCGAGACCGAAAATTTCCTTGATCCTCATCTGTTCCTTCTCCCTCCTTCTTTCCTGGAACTCCCATCCGGAAAGAAGTCACTAGATGGATTGCGCCGTGAGATGCGGGGCAAGTCGCACAGCGAATAGCACCTGCAAGCGAAGGTGCTTACAATGCTTAATGGCGACAATTAGGATAGCCTAACCAAACTTACGGCGACGGTTTGTTCGCCGACCTCCACAAAAGGGGATTGTTGGGCCGCTACCGCTGCTCGATCATGAAATGCCCCCTACCTCTGATGGTTGGCGCCCCGGTTCGGCCCCGCCCGCCCGGGTACGCATGCGCTCAACCATGCGCAATCTCATACTGCCCACTCCACACTAGAACCCTTTATGGCTGGGCTTAATACCCGTTCGTGCCAATCCCACCCTTTCGGAGCAATGATGTGCGGCAGGTGACCAGCAAACCGTCGCAAAATCACGATTAGGTAACCCTTGTTAGTGACCTTAAGTGCAGCCTGCATCTCAGAATGTGGTCATGATTGTTTGTGGATGTGCACGGTAACGTTCATGCCCGGAACGAGATCGACGTTCGGCAGGGCGTCAAGTCCGATCTTGATCGGGATGACCTGAGTCACTTTCTGGAAGTTGCCACCGGTATTGCTCTGGGGGAACAGGGAGAAGACTGCGGCCGCACCGCCTTGGATTTCCTGGACACGCCCGGTGATGTGAGCATTCGGGTAGGCGTCGACGTCCACGTCGACCACCTGCCCGACATGGACGGCCTTGACGTCGGTTTCGTCGACGCGGGCCGTCACGTAGATCTGGTCCAGGTTGTAGGCGACGGCGAGCTGGGTACCGGTGGTGACATAGGTGCCGACCACCCCATTGTCCACCGCCACGGTGCCGTCGCCCGGCGCCCTGATCGGCATCTGCGGTTTGGAGAACCCGCCCTGGATCTCGATGCGGCCTACGACCTGGTCTTTGTGCACGTTGGCGCCCTGGTTGGCACTCCAGTCGAGTAGCGTGCCGGTGGCGGGCGCATTGATCGCGATCTTGTCGCCGTCGATCTGGGCGTTGTCCGTGCTGACGTAGTTGCGGGCGTTGAGGAAGTAACTGACGCCGAATGCGGCCCCAGCGATCACTGCCGCGATCAGGATGACGATCAGGGCGATGCGAGTGGACCGCTTGAGCCTGCGCCGTCCCGCGGGGGGTGCGGTGCTCACGACGCCATCGGTGGGTTGCTGGTCAGATGGTGCGGGCGGTGCCGCGACAGGGCCCTCCACGTTCACACCTCCCGTCGCCATGGTGCAGCTTCACCCATAGGCTACGCGCCGTACCTTAACTTCGGCAGCCCAGCGACGCGAGCGAGTTATTTCGGGTCCCGCCCCGGGTGCTCTGCGTGGTCCCGGGGGGCTCGCACCAGTGGCAGCACTACCTCATCGACGATCTCGGTCAGCACGCGCTCGGGAATGGGGGAGTGGTGCACCATGAAATGCTGGCGCAGCAGATCCGGTCCGAGGCTGGCGAAGCGAGGTGTCAGCGCGCTGGCGCGTACCTCGCCCCGGACCGCCCCACGCTTGAGGACCTCGAGAAACAGGCCGACGCCCGGATCGATGAAACGGATACGCACGGCTTCCATGAGGTCGGGGTTGCGGATGGTGTCGGCCATCAGGCCGCGGATGGCTTCCCCGGACGGGCTGTTGAGCAGGTTGGCGATCTTCTGTAGGCAACCGAGCAGGTCTTCGCGCACGCTGCCGGTATCGGGCGGCTCGCCATGACTGGGAAAACAGTGGTGTACCGCATCGACCACCAGTTCGGCGCGGCTGGGCCAGCGCCGGTAGAGCGAGCCCTTGCTGGCGCGGGCCCGGTTGGCGATGCGTTCCATTTTCAGTTCGGTGTAGCCGACCGCGTTCAGCTCGTCGAGGGTAGCCGCGAAGATCGCCTCGTACAGGGCGTCGCCGCGGCGCCGAGGCCCCTTGCGGTGGTCGACTGGGTCGGCGCTGCTCACGTCTACACCTCTCGCAGCTTCGATGATCGCTCAGTATCTCATGGCGCTGCCACCAATAGAGTACGCGGCGTTTCGATGGTGCAGTGCCGTCTGGATAGCACATCACCGCAGCCCGGCCGAGTGCGGCGCTGTCTCAGGTTGCGGGGGTTGCGGGGTCTGAATCAGGCCCGGATTAGCGGGATGATGACCTCATCGACCATCTCGACCAGCGCCCGATCGGGAATCGGGGGCCGGTGCACCAGGAAATATTCGCGCAGCAGATCGGGGCCCAAGCTGGCGATGCGGGGAGTCAGCGCCGTGGTGCGGACCTCGCCGCGGGCCGCGCCCCGCCGCAGGACGTCGAGGAACAAATTGACGCCGGGATCGATGAACCGTGCCCGGACGACGTCCATGAGGTCCGGATTGCGGATGGTGTCTGCCATGAGGCCGCGGATGGCCTCACCGGAAGGGCCGTTGAGCAAGGTGGCGAATCCGCGAAGGCAGCTCAGCAGATCTTCCCGGACGCTTCCGGTGTCGGGTCGCTCGGCGCAGCTCGGAATGGTGTGGTGCACGGCGTCGGCAACCAGCTCGGCCCGGCTGGCCCAGCGCCGGTAGAGGGATCCCTTGCTGGCGCGGGCCCGGTTGGCCACATGTTCCATCTTCAACTCGGCGTAGCCGACGGCGGTCAGCTCGGTGAGCGTGGCTTCGAAGATCGCCGTATGTAGCGCATCCCCTCGCCGTCGAGGCCCCTTGCGGTGATCCGCGGCACCATGGGCGGTTTTGCCGGCCTCGCTGACCGTGGTCACCGTAGAAACCCCTCGAAGCTGTAGGTAACACCAGATGTTCGCAGCGTGAAAACACACTAGAGCACGCGTTGTTCCCATCGCACCTTGGAGTCGTTGCCTTACGGTCTGGTGATCGTCGCTGGTCGCCCGATCGGCACAACGTTAGGAGTCCGTGACCCACCGCGAAGAAAACGGGTAGAGAACTTGACGTTTCTTATGGCACGGTGGTGGGGTGGTGACGGGGTCGGGGGCGAGGCCCGCTAGCGGGGTTACCACATCCCCTGCTAGCGGGGTTACCACATCCCCTGCTAGCGGGCCGACTTCGTCGCCCACCGTTGGCGGCCCTTCTCGGCGCAGCGCTGCCGGTGCCGGCGATCGCACCCAGACGGCCTGGCGGTTGCCCCTGACGGTGCTCATCGTCGGCATGTTCATGTCGATCCTGGATATCAGCATCGTCACGGTGGCACTGCCCACCATCCAGAACGAGTTCGGTGCATCCACCAGCGACGCGCAGTGGGTGGTCACCGCCTACTCCCTGACGGAGGGTGTGGTGGTGCCGGCGACCGCGTGGTTGGGGGACCGCTTCGGGTTGAGCCGCGTCTACAACCTGGCGCTGCTGGGGTTCGCCGGTGGATCGGCGCTGTGCGGGCTGGCATGGAGCCTGAACACGTTGGTGATTGCCCGGGTTGTCCAGGCGCTGCTGGGCGGGATCCTGCCGGCGATCACCATGGCGATCCTGCTGCAGATCGTGCCCCGCGACCGGCTCGGCGCTGCGTTGGGCATGTACGGGCTGGGTGCCGTCGTCGCCCCAGCGGTCGGGCCGGCGCTGGGCGGGTACCTGGTGGAATACGTGAACTGGCGGCTGATCTTCTTCATCAACGTGCCCATCTCGATCGTCGGCACGGTTGCCGCGATCCTGGTGTTGCCCTCATTCCCAAGACGGACCGGCCGGCGGTTCGACGTGCTGGGTTTCCTCACGGTGGCAGGTGGCTTGTTCACGCTGCTCTTGGCGCTGTCCAAGGGGGAGGACTGGCACTGGACGTCCTACCGGATCCTGGGCCTGTTCGTTGTCAGCGCGCTGTGCCTGGCGCTGTTCGTGGTGATCGAGCTGGAAATCGATGACCCGCTACTTGATCTCCGAGTGTTCCGGTACTGGGCGTACACCCTGTCGCTGGTGTTGATGTCGTTGCTGATCGTGGTGTTGTTCGTGGTGGCGGTGTACGTCCCGCAGTTCTTGCAGGTGGCCCAGGGCTGGGGGGCGCTGGACGCGGGACTTGTCGTGTTGCCACCGGCGGTGGTGATGGGCCTTCTGATGCCCATCACCGGGCAGATCTATGACCGCATCGGGCCCCGCTGGCCCGTGGTGTGCGGGCTGGCGATCGCCGCCGTGGCCACCTACCTGCTGCACACGATCACCCTCGACACGAGTCGCGATCACCTGATGTGGCTGCTGATGCTGCAATACGGCGGCTTTGGTATCGGGATGATGCCGCTGTTCAGCGCGGGTCTCGCGGTGATCCCGCCGGAGTACAACAACACCGCCAGCGCGTTCAACAACGTCGTGCAGCGCACTGCCGCCGCACTCGGGATTGCGGTCTTTACGGCGATCTTGACGCTGCAGCAGGCGCAGCTGCTGGCCGGGCGCGCCGCCCTCATGCCGCAAAGCGCGCCCGTGCCCCATCTTGGCCCACCGGGTACTCCGGACTGGACCGGTCTGTATGCCCTGTACCACGAGACTGAGCTGCGGGTGTTCGTAAGCGCGATCAACAACGTGTTCTTGATCATGGCTGGAATCTGCGCACTGGGTGTGCTCGGTGCCCTGTTGCTGCGGTCTGGTCGCGCTCCTACGGTGCCGGCCAAGACCATCTCACCGGCGCCACCGGTCTCTCCGCCAGCGCCGGCGAATGGGCAGCCGGATGATCAACCCAAGCTCGTGCCGTCGGTGGGCACGACTAGCCGACCAGGCCTCCCGCCCGAGAACAGCTGACCGATCGGCGTGGTGCCCCTGGCCTCGGGTTCGTCGCGCGATAGCATGTCCCGTGATCATCACTCGGCGGTTGGTCGCCGCCGCCATGGTGTGCCTTGCCATCGCGGTGCCCAGCTGTTCTACCAGTGGCCACCCGTCCGGTGCTAGCGCTACATCCATCTCTTCGGCCGGTCCGGCGTCGCCTGGCCCCACGGACGCTGCCGGCCTCGCGGGCCTACTTCACCGCGGGATCTCCTCCGTAAGCTCAGTGCATCTCGCGCTCAACGTGACCAGCCCGGGTCAAACGATCAATGGTGAGGGTGACGCAAAGCTGGCCAGCGGCACGTTGCAGGCCCTGGACATCACCGAACAATTGGGACCCGCCGGCAAGCGGCGGCTGCTCATCGTCGATCAGGCGACCTATGCACAGGTGCCGGAAGCGGCGAACCAAGCCAGCAAGCCATGGGTGTTGGTGACCCGGGACAGTCCCAATCCAGCAGTGCGCAACATGGCAACATCGCTGGAGGCGGTACGCAAGTCAGCCTCGCTCGACCACTTCTCCACGTTCGCCTCCGCCGCGCAAAGTGTCCAACTGGTCGGCAAGGAATCTCTCAACGGCAGCCCGGTCACGCATTACCTGGTCAATGTGGATGTCGCCAAGCTCCCGGAGAACACGCCCGGCCGCCAGCCGCTGCTCGGTGCCGGGGTCACCACCTTGCCCATCGAGTTGTATGTCGATGACCAGGGCCGGCCGGTCAAAGCGACCCAGGACATCACCGTGCAAGGCCAGCGCACCTCCACGGTCATCGCCTTCAGCAGGTTCAACGCACCGGTCTCGATCAGCGCGCCCCCGTCCGACCAGGTGAGCACCACCTGACCCGCTCTTTGCCGTCTCGTGTCGTGAACTCGACGCTACCGACATTCTGGTGGCCTAAAATGTCGCTGGTGTCGAGTTCACGACACGATCAGGTCGGCCGGCAAAGCAAGAGCGGGCAGATGGAGGCCTTCCCATCCGAATACTTGGAGGTCGTCGCGGTGAAGCATAACCCGGATTGCCGACCCGCTGCCGACGTCACCGCCGTTCGAGTACGCCGGTCCACCGCGCGTCTGGGTCATCATCGCGCCAAGTTCGCAGGCGTACCTCAATTTCCTTCGACACCCTGCAGCTACGGCGATCATGTTGCATGAGCCATGTGGTAGCGCACAGCTCCCAGAGCCGGCGGTGTGTTTGGTAGCCGTCCCAGGTTCGCACGTCGAAACCGTAAGCGTCAGCAAAGTCGCGGTAGCGCTGTTCGGGCCGGCCGAAACGGGTGACCACGACGGCAGTGTGTACGAGGTCCCATTCACGCGGTCCGAGAGAAACCTGTTCGAAGTCGATGAGCACCGGTTGGCCAGTGCGGAACAGGACATTTCCTACTTCCGCCTGGCCGTGGATCGCACCGACCGGTAGCACCGGCGGGACCTGATCCAATTCGCAGGCAATCCGCTCGGACCACCGGGTGAGCATCCTGACATCCTCAGGTGCGTAGTGTTGCCTACATTGGATCAACCGCCGGTCGGATAACGCGAGCTGACGCCATGGTTCTAGCGGGACCCGCAACCCAGCAGTGCGTTGGTGAAAAAGACGCATGAGCCGCCCCAACGCGCGATAGACGTTATCTTGGTGCGGTTCTGCGAGCCGTTCCCATACCGTGCCCAGGCAATCCAGTGCCTTCAGCGGCTGCGCCACATCGCTAAGACGCACGGTAGGAACATCGAGCCGATCGAACTCGCCGATTAGATCGATTTCCCGCTGCACGTCAGCTTCGCTGGTGCCCGGGCGCATGACCCGCAGCACGTGCGCCTTGTCGACACCGAACACAGCGTTGCTACCGAAGCGCAGCAGATCCAAGTCGGATCGCGGCAGTCCCACCTGCCCGCACATGACCGCCGCCGTTCGGCGCGCGTCAGTCTCGGTCCAGCTCATACATCACCATGCCTGATACCGCGCTGTGGCCGCGCACTGGTGCGCAGCCGATCCGGCGGAACGGGTGTCCTCGCCTGGCTAGAAACGTCCGTCCCGTCGAGTCGGTTCACGGCGGCAGGCGAGGGGGGCACCGTTGACCCCGCTGCCGATCCGGACGATTCGTGGGTGCGCGGCGTTGTGGTCGACGGTTTCGCTGTCCCGCTGCGGGGTGCGGCTATACCTGAGCTGGCGCTTATTTCTCCACGAAGGTGATATCGAGCAGGTCGGCTTGGAAGATGATGTGCTGGTTGCGCTGCACGATGAGGTCACTGAGATGCACCTCAATGGTGTCGTGCACCAGGACGCGGTCATTTTCGTCTCGGGTCGGTGTGGCTGAGCTGGCCAGCAACCAATCACCGAGGTTGCCGTTGAATCCCTTGCGCACGGCTTTGAGGTAGTCCGTGCATCGCCGGAAGAGCTTGGGCAAGATGAGCTGGCCGCCAGGGCCGATGGATGATTGATCCACCAATACCACATCGGCTGTGCTGTCTTGGCCCCACACTCCTAACTCCTTTGCGCGGGCGTCGCCAGCCACTGCTTGAAAAAGACGGCGATGGGTCACCGGCGTTGAGGTATACACCGTGTAGTAAGCCTGCCCTTCAGTGAGCATCCGCAGATTCAGGCTCTGGTCGAGCAACCCTTCGTCGACATTGACCCAACTACCGTCGGCTGGCAGGTTGCCGCCGGCTCCGACGAGCACATAAGCAACTGGCCGGCCATTGACTTCTGCCCTCTGAGTGAGGATGGCCGCGCGCACCGAGGTCGGCGTGGATCTGCGAATCCGGGTCTTGGAATTCGGGTCGAAGGTGATGTCGGTGAAGCCGATCCACTCCAGCAGCGCATCCCGCGCCGTGTCACCGAGCGGTTGCGCGTCGGTGCCGTAGTGCAGCTCAGGGGCGTCGACCCCCTCGAAGCGAAGTTGAACGCTGCCATCACGTTGAGAAGGATGGATTCGATCCGCTCGCTGCAGCTGACCGTAGTGTGACGGGTTATCAGCGATGAAACGAACCGAGTCTCCATCCGGCTCGTAACCCACGATAACCAAGCTTCCGTGGATACAGAGATAAAAAGGCGCTGCCATGGCAGAACTCCTTGGTGTGTCTCAGGCGGGTCGCACGGATACCGGGACCTCGCGGGCGGCAAAGATACCGCGGCTATAAAACTCCAACGACGTCTCGGGGACCAACTGAATCTCGGCGTAACGATCCAGTAGCACGCCCACTGCGACCCTGCCTTCCAGCCGAGCCAGCAGCTGGCCAATACAGAAATGGATGCCATGGCCGAACGCCAGGTGGTGATTTTCGCTACGGCGGATGTCGAACCGGTCCGGGTCGACGAATTCACGCTCGTCCCGGTTGGCGGACAGCAGCCACGGTGTGACGATGACATCGGCGGGAATGCGTTGCCCGGCGACTTCGGTGTCGGCGGTGGTCACCCGGCCGACTTGGGTAAATGACGGGCGGTATCGCAGTACCTCCTCAATAGTGGGTTCGACCAGGGAGGGATCCGCGTGCATCTGTACCCACACCTCGGGGTGCTCGCCCATACACAGCACCGTGTTGCCCAGCAGCGCGGTGGTGGTGATGTGCCCGGCCAACAGCAGCACCATGGAGAAGTTCACCACCTCCTCATCGGACAGGCGCTCACCGTCGGCCTGCACCGTGGCCAGCCTGCTGATCAGGTCTTGCCGGGGATGCGCCCGCCGATCGGCGCAGTGCGCGCGCAGGTAAGCAAGCATGTCTGCGGTGGCCTCGTCGATCTTGCGTGCCAGCTCCGGGTCGTTCGGGTCGGCCACGTCCCGGTTGAACAGCCGATCGGCCCAGGCCCGGAACAGGTTCCGGTCGGAGATCGGCAGGCCGAGCAGCTCGGCGATCACGGTGACCGGCAGCAGGTAGGCCAGTGCCGAGACGAGGTCGAATTCGGTCGCGCCGCCGGTGGCGTCGAGCAGCTCGTTGGTGACCTCTGCGATGCGCGGGGCGAGCCGTTGACCACCTTCGGGCTAAACGCTGCGCCTACCAGCCGGCGCAGCGTGTGATGGCGTGGCGGGTCGGTACGGAGCAAGTTCCCTTGGCTGAACTTCTCCCCGATCGCAAACACCCGGCCCAGATCGGAGGAGAAAACCTGCGGATCAGAAATCACGCGAGCCACGTCGGCGTAGCGGAACACGTGCCAGATGCCGTACGGGTCGCGCCACACCGGCTGCTCGTCGCGCATCTCGCGCAGCCAGGCCAGCAGCTTTTGCCCACCATCAGCTGAACGCGGCGCGATGCTGGCGTTCATGATCACTCCTACGTAGCCAGACCGCAGTCTGGATGCAGAACGCGGTTTCCGGTCGCTTTCTACCGCGTCCTGCATCCAGAACGCGGTGGGGGCGAGCAACTGGTCAGTACAGGCGGGTGGCGTAGGCGGGGCCGTAGTAGTGCTGGAGGTGTTCCAGGGTGTCGTCGGGACGTTCCAGTCGGTGGGCGATCTGCGCTTTGGACGGCGCCGCGGTGGGATTCCACGTGTCGGGTTGCCACAGCTGCGAGCGCAGGAATGCTTTCGGGCAGTGGTAGAAGATCTGGTCGATCTCGACGATGAGCGCCAGCAGCGGCCGGTGACCCTTGACGGTCATCTGGTCGAAAAACGGTGCCTCGCGTACCAGCCGCGCTCGACCGTTGATCCGCAAGGTGTCGGGCCGCCCGGGAATGAGGTACAGCAGGCCGACGTGCGGATTGGCCAGGATGTTGTGGAAACCGTCGACACGGCGATTACCCGGGCGCTCCGGGATGGCGATGGTGGTGTCATCGAGCACGAGGGTGAACCCGGACGGGTCCCCCTTCGGCGAGACATCGCAGCTGCCGTCTGCCCCCGACGTGCCCACCAGGCACAACGGCGAGTTGGCCAGCCACTGCCTGTCGTAGTCGTGCAGGGACCGCCGTTCCTTGTTGACGACGTAGGCACGCGGCTCACCGACGACCTCCCGCAGCTGTGCTTCCGAGGTGATCTCTTCCAGGCACCCGCTGTCCATGACGTCAACCGTACGCACGACCATTGGCCCTGGCTGGTCATTTCCCGGCAGTGGCCAGCGCCAGCTGCCCGGAGGTGCCAGCTGACCCGCTCGGTCACCCCAGGCTCATCCAGGTCGCCAGCCAAGCGATCCAGCTCTTGCGGTGCCCCGTCGACCGCGGGGTCAGACCGCCGCACCGCAGGGTTGCAAGAACACGCAAAGATCACATCGGCGGGAAACGGTGCGTGTCATCGCACCAGCCGCTGGCGGGACACTTCGTTATCGCCGAAAAGCGTTAAGTCAGCACCGGAAGGTTGGCTCGACGGTGACCTCACAAGTGAGACTGTTGGCGATGTAGCACTCACGATGCGCTACCTCCACCAGGCGAGCCAGGCGCTCGCGGCTGTGCCCGGATCCCACGGTGATCGTGGGA
>Ga0213881_10000257_pt1 | contig 40146 bp, 43 predicted proteins | sample BarmaccoBMER_R08_FD_160104 | JGI IMG/M metagenome (GOLD analysis project Ga0213881, IMG submission 160104) | Barbacenia macrantha exposed rock microbial communities from rupestrian grasslands, the National Park of Serra do Cipo, Brazil - ER_R08 ...
GCCCGCTCAACACCACCACCCCGGATACGGTAGGAAATAAGTACGATGTCAAACGTAATTCTGAAACGTGCGCTGCCGATCAGCATTTTCACTATTCGGCAGGAAGTCGATGACCTGAGCCGACCTCCCGGCGGCACCCAGGCGGCGGGAATGTCAGCCGGTAGACCCAGGACCAGGTCGTCACTCCCTGCGGTCAAACGGATGCCGACCGTTTCCGCGCCTCCGGATGTTTTGCGGGAGTGTTGCATCCAGGGCTAACGTCGGGCAGGTCAATCGAACACGCGGGAGCTCGCACCGAAGCGGGCTGAGAGGGCGGCTGGGCACCGGCCCGGGGTCGCCGACCGCAGAACCTGTCCGGGTAATGCCGGCGTAGGGAGGGTGCTCCATGACTGCGCTGTCTGACCATACGATTAAGCCCGCTATCACCACCGGCCCGATCACCGGGTCGCGAAAGATCTACCGCCAGGTAGGCGAACTCCGGGTGCCAGCTCGCCGGGTCGGGCTGAGCAACGGTGAGCACGTCGATCTTTACGACACCTCGGGACCGTACACCGACTCAGACGCCATCATCGACGTCCACCAGGGACTGCCCCCGCTACGCGCACCATGGATTGCCGCCCGGCAACCAGCGACCCAACTTGCCTGGGCCCGCGCCGGTGTCGTCACCCCCGAGATGGAGTTCATCGCCGCGCGCGAGGGCGTTGACGTCGAACTGGTCCGATCCGAGGTGGCCCGCGGCCGCGCGATCATCCCGGCCAACCACCGGCATCCCGAATCCGAGCCGATGATCATCGGCAAGCGATTCCTGGTGAAGGTCAACGCCAATATCGGCAACTCGGCGGTCGCCTCCTCGATCGAGGAGGAGGTGGACAAGATGGTGTGGGCCACCCGCTGGGGCGCGGACACGATCATGGATCTGTCCACCGGCAAGCGGATCCACGAGACCCGGGAATGGCTGCTGCGCAACTGCCCCGTCCCGGTCGGCACCGTGCCGATCTACCAGGCGCTGGAGAAGGTCAAGGGTGACCCGACAGCGCTGAATTGGGAGGCCTACCGGGACACCGTGATCGAGCAGTGCGAGCAGGGCGTCGACTACATGACCGTGCACGCCGGGGTGCTGCTGCGGTTCGTGCCGCTGACGGTCAAGCGGGTGACCGGCATCGTCTCCCGCGGCGGGTCGATCATGGCGGCGTGGTGCCTGGCGCACCACCGCGAGTCGTTCCTGTACGAGAACTTCGAAGAACTGTGCGAGATCCTGCGCCGCTATGACGTCACGTTCTCCCTGGGCGACGGCCTGCGCCCGGGGTCCATCGCCGACGCCAACGACGAGGCCCAACTCGCCGAGCTCAAGACGTTGGGCGAGCTGACCCAGATCGCCCGGCGCCACGACGTGCAGGTGATGATCGAAGGCCCGGGGCACGTCCCGATGCACAAAATCGCCGAGAACGTGCGGTTGGAAGAGCAGTGGTGCGACGAGGCGCCGTTCTACACCCTCGGCCCGTTGGCCACAGACATCGCGCCGGCCTATGACCACATCACGTCGGCGATCGGCGCAGCGATGATCGCCCAGGCGGGCACCGCGATGCTGTGTTACGTCACCCCCAAGGAGCATCTGGGCCTGCCCGACCGGGACGACGTCAAAACCGGGGTGATCGCCTACAAGATCGCGGCCCACAGCGCCGATCTCGCCAAGGGCCATCCAGGCGCGCAGGCCTGGGACGACGCGCTGTCAAAAGCACGGTTCGAGTTCCGCTGGCATGACCAGTTCGCGCTGGCACTGGACCCGGACACGGCACGGTCCTACCACGACGAGACGCTGCCTGCGGAACCCGCGAAGACCGCCCATTTCTGTTCGATGTGCGGGCCCAAGTTCTGCTCGATGCGCATTTCTGCCGACGTCCGGGCCTACGCAGCCGAGCACGGGATGTCTGGTGAGGATGCCCTCGAGGCGGGCATGCGGGAGAAGTCTGCCGAGTTCACCGCAGCTGGCGGCAAGGTATACCTCCCCGCGGCGCCCGGTTCGTGACAGTCACGCCTCCCGTTGCACTGACCGTCGCGGGTTCGGACTCCGGGGGTGGTGCCGGCCTGCAGGCCGATCTGCGCACGTTCACCGCCTGCGGCGTGCACGGTTGCGTCGCGGTCACGGCGGTGACGGTGCAGAATTCCCGGGCCGTGACCGGCATCGTCGAAATCCCACCGTCCACGGTGGCTGACCAGATCCGCGCGGTGGTTTCCGACATCGGGATCGGCGCCGCCAAGACCGGCATGCTGGCCAGCGCGGGGATCATCTCGGCGGTCACCAAGATGTGCGATGAGGTGGGCTTGGGCACGTCGGTGCCGTTGGTCGTCGATCCGGTGGCCGCGTCCATGCATGGTGATCCGCTACTCACGGCCGATGCATTGGACGGGGTGCGCTCGGAGTTGTTCCCGCATGCCACCCTGGTGACCCCGAACCTGGACGAGGTGCGGCTGCTGATCGGGCTGGATGTCCAGTCGCGGGCGCAGCAGTATGACGCTGCTCGGGCGCTGCACGCGTTGGGCCCCCAATGGGTGCTGGTCAAGGGTGGGCACCTGCACGATGACCCGGAATGCGTGGATCTGCTCTACGACGGTTCCGATGTCATCGAGTTCACCGCTCCCCGGGTCGCCACCCCGCACACCCATGGGGGTGGCGACACCCTCGCGGCGGCGATCACCTCCGCGCTGGCCCGCGGCGCCGACATGCCGACAGCAGTGCGCTACGGCAAGCACTACGTAAGCCAGGCGGTCGCCCACGCCTATCCCCTAGGCACCGGCGTGGGCCCCGTCTCCCCTTTCTGGCGCCTCCGCCCTGCGGACCCCTGTTGATCCATGCTGGGAGTTACCCGTCTGGTGCGGGCACCGTGATGTGAGCGGGCACGGGCACGCCGAACAGCAGGGCGACCACGTCACTGACAGCCTGCACGCCACCGGCCAGCGTGCCGCCCGGATCTACCTGGTACATCACCGCAATCAGGTAGCGCTCGCCGGGGCCCGCGAAGCCGATCGTGTTGGTGACCCAGTGCTTGCCGTATGCATCGGTTTCATACGACCAGCCGTCTTTGTTTCCTGGCCGCTGCTCCGACCCGGCGGCCCAGACACCCCACTGCTGGTTAGGGGCGACCCCGCGCATGGCACTTACCAGGTAGGCCCGGTCGGCAGCGTCGAGCTGGGCGAAAGCATAGTTCAGCAGGGCAGCCAAATCATCGGCGGTGCATTTGACGAAGCCCCAGTAGGTCTTCGCGGTGAAGCCGGGTACGAAATGCAAGCGCGTCATGCCGTACTGGTTGCGGAACCGCGCCAGCATTTCCTCGCCGCCGAACCTGGCCCACAATCGATCCGATGCCGCATTATCTGAGGAATGCAGCATGGCGGCCATGTCCCGCCGGTCCGTCGGGGTGAGCGTGATCTGGTGAGCACGTTGCCGGCGTAGCAAATCGGTGGCCATCGCGAGCTTGATCGTCGAGGCCGTCCAACCCTCGTGCTGCGTCGGCCCGACGCGCCAGGCCTTCCCGGTCTGTCGATCGGTGAACACCACACTCAGGTAACCCTGGCCGCTGACATGGCGGCTGATGTAATCCGCGGCCGCGGTGAAACGTTGTTGTTGCGGGCAGCTCCATCCCGAGTCAGCAGGGCACTGGGGTGGCGGTGACGGCTGCGCCGCCACCAGGGGCGAGGGTGGTGCCAGCTTCTGCATCGACGGCACTGCGACCTCGCTACCGCCGGTGCTGGCAGCCTGCTGGCTCAGTGCCTTTGGCGCCGCAGGTTCCGTGACGCCGGTGCGGGCACAGCCGACCATGCTCAACGCCGCGCACGCCAGAACCGGCGCCATGAGGAGCCGGAGACTGCACCACGGGCCTGTATTGGGTCGCGTTTCGCTGATGGCGGGACGGTACTACCCGGCAAGACTTGCGGTGCAAGGCACGGCGACACGACACACCGCGCACGAGGGCACGACACGCGGGGCTGGGGAGTGGAGATTCACCGCGTGATGAGATTCAGTAATACCGTCAGCAAGATAGAGGCAAGGACCGAAAACAGGATCATCATCAGGCAGCCGGCCGCGCCACCGAGTGGACGGATGCTCACGCGCCGTTCCCCATCCCCTAGCGCCCGTTCGACGTTGCTCAGTTTGCTGAATTCGGCAGCGCGACTGGTAAGCACACGCTCCTCTACCGACCTTACCCAGCAGGAGATGCCGCCAAGCCTAAAAAGTGAGCTTGATATCTGTATCAGCTGACCGAGTAGGACTCGCGGTGGGGGCTGGAGGCCTGCGCCCAGAACCGTTGCGGGATGCGGCCGGCCAGCCGGGCGTGCCGCCCTGCCTGCACCGCAAGCCGCATCGCTTCGGCCATCCGCGGTGGATCCTCGGCCCGGGTCACCGCTGTGGCGAGTAACACTGCGTCGCAGCCCAGTTCCATCGCCCGGGCCGCCTCCGACGCGGTGCCGATCCCCGCGTCCAGAATCACCGGCACGGCAGCCTGCGCCACGATCATCTCGATGTTGTGCGGGTTACGGATACCCAGACCGGTACCGATCGGCGCGCCCAGCGGCATCACCGCCGCGCAGCCCACATCGGCTAGCTTGCGGGCCAGCACCGGGTCGTCGTTGGTGTACGGCAGCACCGTGAAGCCGGCGTCGACGAGCTGCTCAGCGGCGTCGAGCAGCTCGATCGGATCGGGCAGCAAGGTGCGGTCGTCAGCGATGACCTCGAGCTTGACCCAGGACGTCTGCAGCGCTTCGGCGCCCAGCTGAGCGGTGAGCACGGCCTCGGCAGCGCTGCGGCACCCCGCGGTGTTCGGCAGGGGCTCGATGCCGTGCCGGGAAAGCACCTCCAGGACACCAGTACGCGAGCCGGTGTCCATCCGGCGGATTGCCACCGTGGTGAGCTCGGTCTGGGCAGCCAGGAGCGCCCGTTCCAGGATGGCGAGATTGTCGGCGCCCCCGGTGCCCAGGATCAGCCGCGAGCCGAATTCCCGCCCCGCGATGATCAGCGGATCGTCTGCCATCTGCGTCACCCTCCCTGCACTGCGGTGACCACGTCGACCGCTGCCCCGGCTGGCAATGCCGTGCATGCCCACCGCGCCCTGGGCACCACCGCACCGTCGACGGCTACCGCAACCCCGCGGGACGGCGCGCCCAACCGGTGCAGCACGTCGGCCAGAGTGGCACCGTCGGGTAGGTCCCACGGTTGCCCGTTGACCGTCACTGTCATGGCGCACTCCGCACGGTGAGCCGAGCCGGAGCGGCTGGCACGACCTCCGGCGGCACGTCCTCGTCCCGCAGCAGTGCCACTATCGCGTCCGCGGTCAGCGGGGCAAGCAGGATGCCGTGGCGGTGGTGACCGGTTGCGGCAAGCACACCCGGTTCCAGCTCGCCGATCAGCGGGAGATTGTCCGGGCTGCCCGGGCGCAATCCCGCGGCAGCCTCTTCCAGCACGTATTCCGCCGTCGCGGGGACCACACGCTCGGCATCAGCCAGCAACTCCCGAATCCCCCCGGCGGTGACTTCGGTGTCGAAACCGACCTCCCGCTGGGTGGCCCCGACCACCAGCCGCCCGCCATCCCGAGGCACGAGGTAGCACGCACGTCCCCCCACAATCGCGCGAACCGTCCGCGATGGAGGTGCCAGCGTGCCCAGGCGGCCACGCAGCCGCACGATCTCGCCTTTCACCGGGCGGATCGCTCGGTCCAGCAGCGGATGCAACGCACCGCTGTCCGCACCAGCGGCGATCACCACCACATCGGCGGCCGGCAGTTGCGTGCAGCGATGATCGCGAAACTGCACCCCCGCGTTGCGGCACGCCGCCAACAACGCACCAAGCAGCGCCCGGTTATCCACCGACAGGTCCCCGCGGACCGACAATGCCTTGCACACCTGCGGGCCGAGCGCAGGCTCAACCTGGCGCGCCTGCCGGCCGGACAGCGCCTCCACGGGCCGACTGCATCGGGACAGCTGCGCGCCGATCCGGTCCAATTCAGCCCGGTCACCCGAATCGACCGCGACCACAAGCGTGCCGCTGGTCTGTAACCGCGGATCACCGCCGGCCCTGGTCAGACAAGCAGCGAAGTCAGGCCAGCGCCGCAGCGAAGCGGCTCCGAGCGCGAACACCTCCGGCTCGACCGGCACCGACTCGGAGACCGGAGCGAGCATCCCACCAGCGACGCGCGAAGCACCCGATCCCGGCGCATCGTCGTAGACGGTCACGCCAAATCCGGCTGACGCCGCGCGCCAGGCACAGCTCAAACCGATTACCCCACCACCAACCACTGCAACGTCGCGCCGCAGTGACTCACGCACCCGAAGACTCATCACGCTCCCTGCGCCGGCATGACCCGGATCAGGTTCGACGGTCGGGGTCGCCATGACCCCCTCTCAGCCCAGCGGCCTGGACTCCCGTGCGGACCACCTCCCACCGTACCTCGCCATCGCACGGCGATGCGGGCTTATCACCGGCACAAGCATCCAAAGGCTCCCCAGCGCAGCACCCAGTCATGGCTAGGGTGGCGGAGGTGGATGCAGCGGCGGTCCGGGCCCGGTTGCAGGATGCGCGGCTCTACTTATGTACGGACGCGCGCACAGCGCGAGGTGATCTGGCGGAGTTCGCCGAGGCGGCGCTGGCCGGCGGAGTGGACATCATCCAGCTGCGCGACAAGAGCTTAGAAGCGCGTCCTGAGCTTGCCGCTCTCGAGGTACTCGCCGACACCTGCCGGCGCCACGGTGCATTGCTGGCGGTCAACGATCGCGCCGACGTGGCACTGGCCGCGGGCGCGCAGGTACTGCACCTCGGCCAGGACGACCTCCCGGTCAGCTGGGCGCGCCGGATAGTCGGCGACAAGGTCATGGTCGGCCGTTCGACGCATGAGCCGGCGCAAGCTGCCGCCGCCGCGTGCGAAGCTGGGGTGGACTATTTCTGCGCCGGCCCCTGCTGGCCCACCCCCACCAAGCCGGGCCGGCCCGCCGCTGGCCTGGAGCTGATCCGCAGCACCGCTGCCGCACAGCCAGCGCGGCCGTGGTTCGCCATCGGTGGCATCGAAAATGTGCAACGGCTGGAAGACGTGCTGCACGCCGGCGCAGAGCGTGTCGTTGTGGTCCGTGCGATCACCGAGGCCACCGATCCTCAGGGGGTGGCCGCCGCATTCGCACAGCGGCTGCGATCTTCGCGCTAGCGCTCGTCCGCATCAATGGTCCTCGCGCTAGCGCTCGTCCGCTGCCCCCCGACCGGTCACGAGGGTCAGCCCGTACGCCGTCAGCACTTCCTGGATCGGCTGGAAGTAGGACTCACCGCCGAGCAAGCAGCCGCCGGTGCCACCAGACAGCGTGCCCTGGGCCTGGCTGCCGCTGATGAACGAGCCCCCGGAGTCACCTGCCTCGGCGCACACATTGGTCTTGATGAGCCCACGGACGACTTCGCCATCGCCGTAGTTGACGGTCTCCCCGACGGTCTGCACGTAGCCGCAGTGGAAACCGGTGGTAGATCCGGACAGGCACACCCGGTCCCCCACCTTTGCCGGTGCACTGCCCGCCACGGTGACGTACCCGCTGTCGGCGTCGACATCGTGGGTCTGGTCCCAACTCGCTGATGCCACTTCGACCAACCCGTAGTCGTGGCCGGGGAACGACGACTTGGCGACCGGGCCGATGGGCTGGCCGTCCGGCCCCGACCAGGTACCACCGAGCTTTGTGCAGTGTCCAGCAGTGATCACGTAGCGGGTGCGACCGGAGATGGCATTGAAACCCACTGAGCAGCGCCCGCCCTCGCTGGTCGTGATCGTGTCGCCGCCATGGAGATCAGCCAGCAGCCTCGGGCGCGTGCTGACGTGTTGGATCCGCACTGCACGCGTACCGGCGGCAAAAGCGCGTGCAGCGTTGTCGTCAGTGGCCGACACCACGACAGAGTGGGTGGCCGGATCGACGTACCAGCTCGTCACCGAATCGGGGACCTGATCCGATCGGGAATCCAACACCGCCATCACGGAATGCAACATCAAGAGGTCCGGCACTGCGGGTGCAGCGGACGCGGGCTGGGCGAGTAGTAAGCTCAGCGCACAGCCAAGAAGGGCAGCAAGGAGCGCACGGCGGCGGCTTCCGGGGAGCACGAGTCGATTCCTCTCGTTCTAAAAGTGGATCCCCATCAGTCCCCGACGGCGACTCAACGCTACGGAACAGTTACGCTGCGGTGAAGACACCAATCGGTGGGATCGAGTAGCCCATACGGGCAGTACTTACCTCACTACGCGTAGTGCACGGACGCGGTCAAGACCGACGTACGGTACGCAGCCCCGGATGGTCCGCGGGCAGCGTCCGGACCAGCACTGTCGCGCTCAGTGCGACGCAGGCGGCAACCAACGGCCAACTCAGCGCCACTCGGGCGATGCCGAGTGCAACGACCGCCCCCACCACCCACAGTGGCGTGAACACCGCAATCCGGATCAGGTACTGAGCCACCCACACCCAGGAAGCCCGGCTGTATGCGCGCAGCAGGCTCGGATCGTGCCGCCACGTAGCGCGCTGTCCCAGAGCCGCGCCCACGATCAGCCCGAGCAGTGGCCAGCGGATCAGCACGCTGACCGTCCAGACCAGCGCGCTAGCCACGTTGGACAGCAATTGAACGAGGAAGAAGTCGGCAGCGCGGCCGGTATAGAGCGCGACCAGCGCCGCCACTGAGACGCCGAGCAACCCCAATAGCGCGGCAAGCGGCCGATGACCGCGAAACCAGCGCAGTGCGGCCACTGCGACCCCGGTGACCAGGGCGGCTCCTGCTCCCCAGCCCAGCGAGTGACCCGACGCCAGCCAACCCACCACGAAGGCGACCGGAGGCGCGGTGGCGTCCAGCGCCGCCCGGCGCCCACCGAGCAGTGCGTTCAGCGACTCGGGAGTATCCGGGACCGGCATACCTCCAGAGTGCCTGATGGACTACTGCGCTCCGGCGGTCGCGTTGGGGTGAACGGCGTCGCGGACCATGTGCAAAGCCGCAGTGAGGGTGTCCAGCTGCTCGGTAGTCAGGCAACCGGTGAACCACCGCTCGATCGCGTCCACGGTATCCGGCACATCGGCGGCAAGCCGCTGCTCGCCGGCGTCGGTGAGCACGGCGAAACAACTGCGACGATCTGCGGCGCACCGGGTGCGGGAAATGAGTCCGGCGCGTTCCAGCCTATCCACGATCCGGGTGATACCGCTGGTCGACAGGGCAGTTTGGGCGGCGAGGTCGGTCATGCGCAGCTGGCGCCCTGGCGAACGAGCCAGCCTGATGAGTGCGTCGAAATCGCTACCAGACAGGCCGTGCGCGGCATGCACCGCGTCGAGCCGCGCAATCAAACCCTGGTAGGCCTCGATGAACAGGCCCATCACCGTCAAGCGTGGGTCGTCGAACCGGTCAGGCGCCATGGCCACGACTCTACCGATTACTTGACATGCGGAACATCCTCATGACAACTTGTTGAGCAGAAAGAATTCCGCGCAGCAAGTAATATGCAGGAAGAGGTGACAGGTCATGAGCTCCCACACCACTTCGGCTCCGGCTTCCCCACCCGGTGCTTGGCACCGAGCAGCGAATATCGTCCTATGGATCCTGCAAGCCGTCACCGCGCTTGCCATCCTGGGCGCCGGCGCCAGCACGGTCATCGGTGCCGCTCAGCCGATGGCCGTCTTCGATGCGATCGGTGCTGGCGACTGGTTCCGGTACCTGACCGGGACGCTTGAGATCGCCGGAGCGATCGGACTGCTCATCCCGCCACTGGTCGGCCTGGCCGCGCTGGCGTTGGCGGTGCTTTGGCTGGTCGCCATCGGGACGCACCTGTTCCTGATCGGTGGAAATCCCGCTGCGGCGGTGGCCTTCTTCATCCTCAGTGCGGGAATCTCGTGGGGTCGGCGCGACAGCATCCGGAAGCTGGTGCCCGTCCGGTAAAGATCAACCCGGCAGGCAGGCCGCTGCTGGCAAGCATTCCCTGAGCAGGCGGAACCACAACCCGATTGGGCCCACCGAACGCTACGGTGGGGTAGGTACGCCTGCCCTACCCATTTTGAGGCCCGCCATGACAGTGACGTCACAGACCTCGGACACCACCCGACTCCTCTACGCCCTCGAGCCGGTGGTCACCGAGAATCTTGATCGGCATCTGGCTGCTGCCAAGGAATGGATGCCACACGAGTACGTCCCGTGGAGTCTCGGCCGCGACTACGCCGATCTTGGCGGTGCGCCTTGGGATCCCGAGCAGTCCCGGCTGTCCCCGATTGCCCGTACCGCGCTGGAGGTCAACCTCCTCACCGAGGACAACCTGCCCAGCTACCACCGCGAGATCGGGCGCACGTTCGGCCGCCACGGCGCCTGGGGTACCTGGGTGCACCGGTGGACCGCCGAGGAGGGCCGGCATGCGTACTGCATCCGTGACTACCTGCTGGTGACTCGCGGGGTGGATCCGGAGGAGCTGGAACGGGCCCGGATGCAGGTCATGCAGACTGGCTACGACACTCAGGAAGCGCCGCTGCTACGCGTCCTGGCCTACGTCTCTTTCCAGGAGCTTGCCACTCGCATCTCGCATCGCAACACCGGACGCCATGCCGGAGACCCGATCGCCGAACGGCTCCTGCTGCGGGTGTCCACCGACGAGAACCTGCACATGGTCTTCTACCGCAACCTGGTCAAGGCTGCGCTGGAAATCTGCCCGGGAGCCGCCCTGCGCGCGATCACCGACGAGGTGGTCGGGTTCGCCATGCCGGGCATCGTCATCCCCGGTTTCGCCCGGAAAGCCGCGCAGATCGCCAAGGCCGGCATTTATGACCTACGTATCCATCACGATGAAGTCATCTTGCCGCTGCTGCGCCACTGGGCGGTGTTCGATCTGGAGAACCTCGACGCTGAAGGTGAGAAGGCCCGCGCCGAGTTGGCCGAGTTCCTCGTCCAGCTCGATCGCCAGGCCAGCCGGTTCGAGCAGCGACGCGCGCAGGCGCGCGCCCTGGAGCAACCCTGACACAGCTCGGTAGTAGCAGCCCTAACTGCGGGTCGCACGACGCCAGGCACGTTCCAGCTGCTCCTGCGCATCCAGTTCAGCGGCCTGGGCCGGCGTAGGAGCCGTCCCGCCCAGGTGCGCCGGCATCCACCAGGGATTGGGATCGTCCGGCACCGGATAGCGCGCGCGGGTGGCATCGAGCAAGCCGTTCATCACCTCGACGAGTTGGGCATCAGCGGCCGCGCCGCGGCCAGGCTGCAGCGGTGGACCAATGGTGATGCTGATCGGGATATGCCGGGCAGCAGAGATACTGGGCCGGCGGTCTTTTGTCCACACCCGCTGGCTGCCCCAGAGCGTCACGGGAATCACCGGGACGCGCGCCATCAGTGCTATCCGATTTGCGCCGGACTTGAAGTCTTTGAGGCAGAAGCTCCGGCTGATCGTTGCTTCCGGGAAGATCCCCACCAGTTCCCCTGCACGAAGCGCCGCCACGGCGTTCCGGAAGGCGGAAGCTCCGGCGGCGCGATCAACCGGGATGTGGTGCATGGCGCGCATCAACGGTCCAGCCACCCGGTGCCGGAACACCTCTTGCTTGGCCATGAAACGCACCAACCGCCTGTGCTCTTGCCAGAACGGGATACCAGCCAGCGCGAAATCCAGAAAACCGGTGTGGTTGATCACCACCACCCCACCACCTGTCGCCGGGATGTGCTCCTGTCCCGCAATGTCGAAACGCAGGTCCAGTGCCCGGAACAGGGCCGTCACGACATGTGCCACGCAGCGGTAGACCCGATCAGCCACCGGCTCACGCTACCGGCCCAGGGCCCACCGTCAGCATCGATCGCATCGATATGAAGGCCGTGTCGGTGGTGATCTGGTGACTAAGCGGCAGCAGGTTGCCCGGTCGCCGCCCTGAACAAGCCACAACCAAGGACAAAGGTCGCCGCCGCGGTGATCAGGTGCACGACATTGTCTGCTGATGCCCCGCTGGGGATGGACAGCACGGAGAACAACCCCAGCCAGCCCAACACGGTGGCGAGCAGGAACGTGGTGCCGATGGCAACGTTCATCCCCTCAGTGCCCGCCGGGGTGAGCGCGAATGCCGCCAGCAGCCAGAACACCCCCAGAGCGAGGTGCACGACGTTGTGGAACGGGTTCACCATGAAGATGCCGAACAGTGCGTGATTGGTCATCTCAGTGACGTTGTTGAAACCTGTGACGAAAAATCCGAGGATTCCCCCCACGAGGTAGATGCTGCCCGCGACCAGCGAATATCTCTGCTCGGGTGTTGTCGGTGCGCTGCTGGCCCGCAACTTGATCCCGAACTTGTCCTCCGGAGTCACCCTGGACATATCCGGCATATCCAGCCCTGCTGAGATGGTCCTGGTGTTAACAGCTGCTGTCGCCTGCTGCGCCTGGCGCACCTGGGACGTCCAGCTGGTCCAGATCAGCTGCGGCACCGATCTGCGGTAGCTGCGCAGGTAACGGCGCCGTTCACCGGCATCTGTGGTCTCCGCAAGGCACGAGGTCATCTCTGCCCACCACGCCATGCCTTCCTCACGGGGCAGCAAGCCGGGGACCCATCCCAGCGAGCTGGGGCCAGCGGCGGGACCTGCGGTAAGAGGCGCGCGGCGACGGCTGTCGAGCGCCGTGCTGCCGTCCCTGTCGACGACTGCTCGCTGGCCGCTCATGCCGGCCCTCCCTCGGTCGTGGTAACTGCTGATGGGCTGGGAGGCGCGAGCAATCGGCTCAGACCGCTGCGATCCCGACCGCGTTGCAGGGCGTGAACGGCGCGAGCCCGGCCTTCCGTGGTCAGACGGTAGTAACGGCGCGGCGGCCTACCCTCGTCACGCGCCGGTTCGGGGTCCTCCCATCGGTCGCTAACCCATCCGGCGGCGCGCAACCGTTGCAGGATTGGGTAGATAGTTCCCGGCTCAAGCCCGCTCGCGCGCACGATCTCCAACCCGTACAGCTCGGCGTCAGGCCGCTCTAGCAGCGCCCCCAGCACCGCAAGAACACCCACGGTCATCCGCAAACCCGCCATAATCTTAACTCTACATAGCCGGTCCACCCACCCCCGATAGGAGATATCTAGGAGTAAAGGGTCGTTTATCCCGACATCTCCATCTCAGGATCACTGCACCGGCTCAGCGCCGCTTCGTGGTGATGCGCGCAAGCAAGATGGCTGCGGAGAGCACGAACAGTGCTGCGGTCACGGCCAGCCAGTGGGGTAGGAACGGTTGATCCGGTAGCCCGGAGGCGGCGCGGAATTCCGTGGGTAAGCGCAGGATCAGCGGGGACCACACCAACAGCAGCAGTCCGGACACCACCACCGGTACCCGCAGGTAGTTCATCCACGGCACGCCGCCGACGGCGGCCCACGCGGGATGGCGGCGCAGCAGCAGAACCAGCAGCGCGTCCAAGCCGGCATATAGTGGGAACAGCACCAGGTCATGGCCGATGGCACTGCCGACAAACCAGGCACCGACGCCGACCGGATCGCCGGCCAGCAACCGGACCGCGGCGTAGCCGGCCACGATGAAGCTGGCCAGCAAGGCGACTGTCTGGAGGGATTCGCGCCGGGTCATGGGGCTCAGCCGGCCGAGAAGGTCAGGCGGGTGACCCACTTGATGTTGTGAACCCCAGGCAGGGCCGGCACCACGATCCGGGCTGGGAAGCCATGATCGAGGGATAAGTCAGCGCCGTTGACCTGCAGCGCGAGCAGCGCATCGGGGGTGCGCACCTGCCCAGGTGACAGGGTGGCCGTGCTGAAACCACCGCGCTGGAGTGATTCGACGAACAACCGGTCGGTGCGCGCCGCGCCGACGAGATCAGCCAGGTCGGCCAGGGGTACCCCGGTCCAGGTCTGGATGCCGGTCGACCAGCCCTCCACACAGGCGATCGGCAGCCGGGCGGTGTGCTGCGGCAGCGCAAGCAACTCCGCACGCGACAACGATCTCGACACCGCGCCGCGCAGCTGCAACCGCCACGAGTCATCGACAGGGACGATGCCGGCCATCGCAGCGGTCTTGTTCACCTGGAAGTCATTGGGGCCCATGCCGAGCTCCCGGCCGCGCGGGGCGAGCAGGGCCGTCGACCGTGCCCTCCCACCGATGGTCTGACCCACGGTGAGCCCCAACAGAGCCAGCGAGCTGAGCGCCACCATGCCCAGCGCACCGCGCCGGGAAATGGTGGGTGGGGCCGGATCCGGTGACACCAGATGATCGGGATCGGGAGGTTCCGGGCGGGTGGCCGACAGCGGGGTCCGCAGCTCCCGGATCAAGCTCCGGGACCGTAACGCGGTGACCAGGCGGCCTACCCGGAATGCCACGTGCACCACGAACGCGGCGATGAATACCCAAGCCCCGTAGTAGTGCGCCTGGTAGAACACGACCGGCCAGGCGTAGTAGTACTGGATGTTCATCACGCCGGTGACCAGCTCGAAAACCGCACCACCAACCAGCAACAGCAGCGACGCGCGGTCCAGCAGGTGGGTCAGCGAGCGCGCCGGCGGCCACTCGAACAGCTTGGGCAACACCGACCACAGCTTGGCCAGCACGATCGGGATGAGCACCAAGCCCAGGGTGACGTGCACGCCCTGGGTCACCCAGTACAGCCACCACGGCCCAGCCGGCCACGTCGGCAGCCACGACCCGAGCAACCCCTTATCCGGTGTGGTGTCGTTGCCGCGCGCGAGGTTCGGATCGTAAGCGGCGTACGAGGCCAGGCCGGTGAGGAACATCAGCGTGATGCCTGGCAACAACGCCACGCTCAGCACCGAGGTCAACCACGGGCCGCGCAACGGGCTACGCCAGAACCGCGCCCGGAACGGGCCCGGCGGGGGATTCTCAGCCACCCAACGGACCCACCGACCCAGCACGGTCACGCTCTCACGCTAGTCGCCGAGCAATCGGCAGTGGGCGTCCGGCGCGACCAAACCGGCCGTGACCGCGGCGGCAAACCGGCCACCGGGCACGCCCCGGGCCACCGCGACGGCGTCCTCCCAGGTGTCGACGTCCGATAACTCGGGCAACTGCACCACCTGGCATCCAGCGGTTTGCAGCGCAGCCAGTGTCCGCAGCCCGGTGTCCGAGCGCGACGTGGGGATGCCGGCGATCAGCTCGGCCAGCTCAGAGCGCTGTACGCCCAGCACCCACCAGCCACCATCGGAGGCCATTCCCAGCGCGGCATCAGCACCGTCGAGCAGGTCAAGGCAGTGGCTGAGCAGTCCCGCGTCGGCTTGCGGGGTGTCCATCCCGATCTGCAACACCGGGCACGGCCCGGCGACCGCGGCGGCATCGACGTGGGCAGCGGCGATCCGCTGCCCCAGCGTCGTCCCACGCTGCGGCACGACCGTGGTGGCACGAAGCCGCGCGCTCAGTGCGTCGCCACCGACCGCCCGGGAAAGGTCACCGGTGAGCGCCACCACCGGCGTCACGTCCGGCACCGCGAGCACGGCATCCAGGGTGTCCAGGAAGGCCGCCGCGGCAATCCGGGCCGCCTGGTCGGGAGTGGCGGGCGGGCACAGCCGGGTCTTGACTTCCCCCGGCACCGGCGCCTTGGCCAGGACCAGCAACACCGCACGAATCTCCCCCACCATCCCCACATCTTGTCTTACTTCCCGCTCCGGATGACCCGCCCTTTCAGCGTGCTCAATGCGGGCCGTAGGCGCGGAGGATGGCGTCGGTCAGGTCGGCGGGAGACAGTGCAAGATCCAGGGTGATGCCCAGTTCGTCCGGGGCTAACGGCTCCAAGGCGGCGTACTGGGAAGCCAGCAGCTGCGGGGACATGAAATGACCACGTCGCACGGCGAGACGCTTGGCAACCACCTCGTACGGTCCAGCCAGGTGCACCATGCGAACACCCGGACCCGCGCTGCGCAACACATCCCGGTAAGCACGCCGCAGCGCCGAGCAACTCACCACGGCAGATTCACCCCGGGCGGCCCGCTGGCCCAGCCAGGAGGCGATCGCCGCCAGCCAGGGCGCGCGCAACCGGTCATCGAGGGGGTATCCGGCAGCCATCCGGGCAATGCTGGCCGAAGGGTGGAAGTCATCACCTTCGGCGAATGCCCATCCGGTACGGCTGGCGATCAGGGAGGCGACGGTGCTCTTCCCGCAACCGGTCACACCCATCACGACGAGCTGGATCGGGTGATCCCCCACTCGATCCTCCCGTGGAGGGAGGTGCTCGCACTTCACCACTCCTATCGTGCCTTTATGGCAACTGCGAGCGTGTCCTCAGAGAAGGCCCCTGCTGTCCGGCCTGCGCCCGACCGTAACCTCGCGCTGGATCTCCTGCGCGTGACCGAGGCTGCCGCGATGGCGGCGGGCCGGTGGGTCGGCCGGCGCGACAAGGACGGCGCCGACGCCGCCGCGGTGGCGGCGATGCGGGCCATGATGGGTACCGTCACGATGGATGGCGTCGTCGTCATCGGTGAGGGTGAGAAGGACGACGCGCCCATGCTGTACAACGGCGAACGGGTCGGCGCCGGCACCGGGACGCCGTGCGATGTGGCCGTCGATCCGATCGATGGCACCACGCTGACATCCAAGGGCATGGGCAACGCGGTGTCGGTGTTGGCGGTTGCACCGCGGGGCGCCATGTACGACCCGTCGGCTGTGTTCTACATGGACAAGCTGGTCGCCGCGTCCGACGCGGTTGGCGTGGTCGACATCCGGCAGTCCCCGGAGGACAACATCACCGCTCTGACCCGGGTGCGGGATTGCACGCCTGAGGACATCACGGTCTGCATGCTGGACCGGCCCCGACATGACGAGCTTGCTCAACGGGTGATCAAGACGGGGGCGCGGATCAAGTTCATCACCGATGGTGACGTCGCTGCCGCAGTGCAGGCGGCAACCATCGACTCGGGAGTCGACCTCATGCTGGGCATCGGCGGCACCCCGGAAGGCGTGATCACCGCCTGCGCGATCCAATGTCTCGGTGGCGTGCTGCAGGGGCGCCTGCATCCCCGTAGCGACGAGGAGAGACGGCGCGCTGACGAAGCGCAGCTCGATCTCGAAGCGGTGCTCACGGAAAACGATCTTGTCAAGGGCAACGACTCGTTCTTCGTGATGACCGGCATCACCGACGGTGAGTTACTGCATGGCGTGCGCTACGGGCGTAACCGGGCCATCACCGAGTCGCTGGTCATGCGTTCGCGAAGCGGCACCGTGCGGCAGGTTCGCAGCACCCACCATCTGGACCGGCTGGATCTCTACAGCATCGTGGACTACCGGCACGCGGGTGGCGGGAAGGGCTCTTAACGCTTCTTGCGGCGGTGGGTGGTGTCCCCGCCTTCGACCGCCGGATGCCGCACGTGCCAGCCGCGCTCGTACGGGCACCGGAAACGTTGTAGCCGGCGACCAGATGCCGCAACCAGGCAGTTGGCCGCCGTCACCGTCAGGATGGCCCGGTGATCGCAGCACGGACACCGGGGTGCCATGCTGTACTGCAGACCAATCACCCCGGCAGCGTAACTCCTCACGGAGCGGAAGCGGTGCGGCCTATCACCTGCCTGCCGGCCTCGCCGTACACCCAGGATGCGGTGTCCGCAAGAAATGCCGTCGGGTAGCCCAGGTCGATGGCGGTGTCCCGATCCAGCCGGTCACGCAGCGCCGCCGGCAGCTCGACGGCTAGTGCGCCGAGGTTGTCGACGAGCTGGTCAAGCCGGCGTGCCCCGACGATCGGATGCAACGCAGGAGACCGGGTAAGGATCCAGGCAATGGCGACCTGGGCCGGGCTGGCGCCGAGTTCGGTGGCGACCTCGCTGACCAGGGTCGACACTGCGCGTTCCCGATCCCCGATCGTCTCGGCAGCGATCCGGGTCGGTCCGGCGGGCGGTGCGCCGGAGGTGAACTTGCCGGACAGCACACCACCGGCCAGCGGCCCCCAGGCGGCGACGCTGAGGCCGGACGCCGCGGCCATCGGTAGCAGTTCCCGCTCGATGTCGCGCACCAGCAGGCTGTACGGCACCTGCAGCCCGACGAACGAGCTCCATCCCCGCAGCTCGGTGAGGGTGTTCGCGCGGGACACCACCCAGGCTGGTGCGTTGGAGATCCCGATGTAGAGGATCTTGCCGGCGCGGACCTGGTCGTCCAGCGCCTGCATGGTCTCCTCGATGGGGGTGTGCTGGTCCCAGAGGTGCACCCAGTAGACGTCGATGTAATCGGTACGCAGCCGGCGCAGGCTGGTCTCCAGCGAGTGCCGCAGGTTCTTGCGGTGACTACCGGCGGCGTTGGGATCGGTCCCCTCGCGGGTGATGGTGTACTTGGTGGCCAGCACGAACCGGTCCCGGCGTCCAGCGAGAAGCTGGCCGAGGATTTCCTCGCTCGCACCGCCCCCGTAGTTCACCGCCGTGTCGATGACGTTGCCGCCGGCGTCGGCGTAGACGTCGAGCATCCGGGCGCACTCCTCCACCGGCGCACCGGCGCCATCGGGCTCGCCGAAGGTCATCGCGCCCAGGAACAGTTGCGCCACCCGCAACCCGCTGGTTCCTAGCGGCCGGTATCGCATCGCCGTCCTGACATCAGCCGTTGCGGCTGGACGGCGGGCGCCGGTTGAGTTCGGCCAGCATCCGGTTGTACGCCGCCCGCGCCTGTTCGTCGTCGTCGACGTCCCTGCTGGCGCCGACAGTTTCGTGATCTGTACCGGATCCGATCGTGGCCAGTGACTGGCGGCGCGCCGATTCCAGCCAGTCGCCGAGCCGGGCCCGGGAGCCGGCGGCGCTCCACTGGGCGACGACGATGAGCATGAGGATCATCATCAGCCCGTCGCCGCCCACCCACATGATCCCGCCGGCCCAGTTCTGATCCTCCAGGAGGGTTGGTCCCCAGCCCGGACGCATCATCGCGGTGCTCGGCGCCAGCGGGTGTCCGGTCAGCATCAGCGCCACGCCTACCAGTGTGTCCGCTCCCATGGCCAGGGCGAGCAGGCCGAACCGGACGATATGTGGGACAGGCCATGGGCTGGCCTCCCCGCCGACCAATGGCCAGAACAGCAGGTAACCGCTGACCAGGTACAGGACCTGCTCGAGCTGGTGCGCCCCGTGCTGGGTGGCCATCGCCTCGGGGAAATTCGTCAGGTGCGTGATCACCAGGACTGCCGTGTAGAAGCCGATCGTGAACAGGGGAAAGGTCAGCCATCGCACCAGCCGGCTACCCGGCGCTGCATCCCAGATCAAGCGAACCGGCTGGCCCCATATCAGTAACACCGGCACTACCATGATCAGCAGGAGATGTTGGATCATGTGGATCCACAGCAGGGTATGCCCGTATATCTCGATGCTGCTGTGCATGGACACCAAGAGCACGGCCACGCCGATCAGCCATGATGCTGTCGCGTACAGCGGCCAGGGGAGCTTGTCCGCCCGTGCCCGGCGCGCCACCGCGGTGAGGTAGCCGACCACGGCGATCGCCGCCAGCACGTCGACGATCGGGGCCGACGTCCACATCGTCAGCGCGGTGTGCCAGGTCAGCGGTGGGATGTCCAGTGCTCCCCCCTCCAGCGATGCCCCTGCTACCGCGAGCCTAACGCGCCGCTCTGCCATCAATCCGGCATGGAGACATATCACCGTGATGTCTCATGGCGTTTAGGGGATTCAGCGGTAACGACAGGCCAGATCAGGCGGTACGCCGGTACTGAGCAGTGGGCCGCAGGTCAGGGGGTGAGGACGGGATGTCGGGGGCGCCGTCAGCGGCAGATTGAGCGCGACGCGAGCGACGCTGGCGCCAGCTGGGCATCCCAGGCACCGTGCCCCCGGCAGGTCCAGGTAGCCGGTCCAGCACCATCACCAAGCCAAGACCGAGCACCACGAGCCCGTGCCCGAGCAATCTCGGCACATCCACGCCGCCGACCATCGCGTCCATCACCACCAGGACGGTGAGCACCGTGACGAACGTCGCCAGGGTGGGGACCATCCCAGAGGGCCGCGATGACCGATAGGCGATCCAGAGAAAGCCCACCCCGAGCGCCAGATTCCACGCGGCGCTCTCGTGCGCGAAGTGGGCTAGCGAGGCACCCTGCAGCATAACGCCACCATGGCCACTGTTGTGCGCACCGATCATGTCCACCAGGGCCAGCTCGGCTTGCGCCAGACCAACCAGACCGAGCAACACCCGCGCTGCGGCGATCAACTGCGGGCGGCGGGATCGGGGTGCAGCCGCGAGGACCGCGGCCACGACGTCAGGCTCGTGGCTGGCCACCGTGGTGCGGGCGAGCCGGGTGACGCGAGCCGCGGCGTCGGCGAAGGCTTGGCAGGCAGGGCACGCAACCAGGTGCACGTCGACCACGTCACGTTCGGCCTCGCTGTCCTCGCCGTCGAGCCGCGCAGAGAGAGCCTCCCTACACTGTGTGCAGTTCACGTGACAATGGTCGTGCACCGCAAAGCTGGGGTTCCCAGAAACTATTAGTTACCCTTCCCGCATGGGTGACCCCCGAAATGATGATGCACCCACCACCAAGCTCGCATTAGCGGCCGGTGCTGGTGACCGCGAGGCGCTGGCCACGTTTATCCGGTTTACCCAACGTGATGTGTACCGTTTCTTGAGCCATCTGTGTGCGCGTGACGAGGCAGAAGACCTCACTCAGGAGACCTATCTGCGCGCGCTGCGCGCGCTACCGAGCTTCGCCGGCCGTTCCTCGGCGCGCACCTGGCTGTTGGCTATCGCCCGGCGGGTTGCCGCTGATCAGATCCGCCGTAACTCGGCACGGCCACGCACCACTACCGTTGAGGACTGGGACGCCGTCGTGGCCGCCAGCCCGGCGCAGCGACGGTCCGGCTTCGATGAAGGCATCCTGCTCCGGGAATTGGTTGCGGCGTTAGAAGACGACCGCCGTGACGCTTTTGTGCTTACTCAGATCCTGGGCCTTGATTACACCGCTGCCGCCGAGGTGTGCGGTTGCCCGGTCGGCACCATCAGATCCCGGGTGGCCCGAGCGCGGGAAGATCTGGTACGCGCGATGAACGCGCCCGGAGCGCGCGGCCGTCGCACTGCCGGCCCCTAACAAACGGTCGATGGTAACCCATACCAAATAGGTATCCGAAACACTGCAGCCACAAATGAAATACATTTTCACATGCCCCCGAGGAACAGAAACCCGTTGTTTACGAGAAATTCCAATTGACAGCTCCTTGTTCACCCCTGCGCAGATTGTTGGCGTTTCCGGTAACGCGCTCCGCGCCTAGTGCGACATTCATGGCATCCTATTCGGCGCGACGCGCCGGGTTGCAGTTCCCTCGAAGGAAGCTGCCTGCGGGGAGGATGTCATGTGGAAAGCCCGGGTGTTACCGGCGTTGGCCGCTGCCGTATTGGCCACGGTAGGACTGGTGGCGACCGGCGGTTCAGCTTCCGCTGCACCACTTGGCAGTACCGTAGCGGTACACGGTAGCGCCCAAGGCCTGACTATCACGCACGGGCAGGTACGCGGTGGAATTGTCACATTCCTGGTTGATACCACGAATGAGCAGGGCAGCGATATTGCAATGTTCAGCCCCGCACCGGGTAAATCCGTCGATAACGTCCTCGCAGATCTCCGTGACGTATTCTCTGAGGACCCACACACAGCCGCGCAGGGCACGCGTGAGCTCGTCGACGACGCCCGGATATTCGGGCTCGCCGGAGTGGGTAAGGGCACTCCGGTCATGGTCACCGAACAGCTCGCGGCCGGCAACTACTACCTGTTCGACCTCAACCCGGTCTTCGCCGGTGCGGCGCCAACGTTGACGACATTGCAGGTCAGTGGACCGGGCGGAACCCCGACAAACGTCCTCCCGCCCGGCATCAGCTCGTTGTTCCGCGGTCTACTGCCGTTCGCGCTACTACACTCCCTGTTCCCGGGCTACCCCACCATCCCCAACCCTGGCGCGCTGTTTCCGGTGCCAGGCGCGTTCTCGCTGCCCGGAGCATTCTCGCTGCCAGGGACGCGCACGCCCTACGGTCTGGTTGGCCGCCATCCCATTGTCAAACTGACTTCCGACGATCGCTTTGACAGCTCCGACGTCCTGCCCGCATCGGGCACGATCACGGTCAGAAATACCAGTGACACCCTCCACTTCATGAGCGTCTCGCCGGTGAAGCCCGGCACCACCGACGACGACATCCAGCACTTCTTCCAGTCCAATGACCAGGGGGAACCACCGTTCGCGCTGGATGGCCCGTCCATCGAAATGGGCGTGCTGTCACCCGGCGGGCACGCTGATATCACCTATACCCTGCCCGCCGGAACATACGTTCTGGAATGCTTCATTCCAGATGACCAGACGGGAATGCCCCATGCTGTTATGGGGATGCACAAGGTCGTCACGCTGCAGTAGCAGGCGTCGCGCATTCACAGCCGGTCAAGGACGGGGTAGGTCACATCGTCACCGGCCAACCGCGGGTCCCGCCATGTCACGGTGACACCGCCGGATTCCGCCCGGTCGGCGCGAGTCCACCGCACGACCAAGACAAGTACGGCGGCCATGACCGCCACTTCCCCCAGCGCCCAGCCCAGCACCGCCCCCCGCCGCTGGTCGGCGAGCAGATCGGTGAGGAAAGGCAGCTGCAGGGCGCTGTAGAACTGCGCTGCGACAGGTGTTGCCTGGCTGAGCAACCACGCGGAGAACCCGGCGTGCAGCGCCATCACGGCAAACACCATCACGATGCGCCCGATCGCGGGCAGGCCACGTTCGCCCACGCTGTGTCCCAGAACGGACCAGAACAGCGCCAGGCCGGTGCCGAGGAAGGCCACGTCCATGGCGAGATGGGCCCAGTGCTCCAGCACGATCGCCCCGAACAACCCCGTCGGGTAGAGGCCGAACAGCGTGACCGCCACCGCTGTCCACGCCACCGCGGGGTGCCGGGCGAATCGCACGGCAGGTGTGCTCAGCAGGCTGAGCAGCCGGATGCGCAGTCCTCCGCGGGTCGCCTCCAGGGTCAGCGAGACGCCGTGTCCGAGCACCAGCAGCACCGGCACCAGCGTGGCGAGCAGCATGTGAGTGACCATGTGCACGCTGAACACCGCGTGCCCATAGCTGGCCAAACCCGAGGACGTGGTCACCAGCAAAACGGCGCACCCGCCGAGCCAGCAGGCAGTCCAGGTCGCGGGCCATGACCGCCCATCTCGCCGTAGCCGGCGCACGGCGAGCAGGTAGGCCACGGCCGCGAGCATCGCCAGTGGCCCGAAGATCAGATCCAGTCGCCACCGTAGCGCCAGGTCCGCCACGGTGAGATGCGGCGGCAGTTCATAACCCAGCAGGTACACCAGGCGGCTGGGCTGGTAGCCGCCCTGGGCCGGGGGAAACAGCCGGGTCAATGCCGTGCCCACCGCAGCAGCAGCGGCGAGCAGGCCCAATTCCGCCCCGGCCAGCCACAGCGCCGCGGCACGCCCGGGCCGGGTGCGGGCCACCCGCCGTGCCCACCAGCCTCCGACGGCCAGGGCAGCCAGCAGGATTGCGCTGGCCAGCACCAGCAATCCGTAGCCGCCGCGCAGCACATACGCCGGGCTGATCGCCAATGCGGCGGCCACCACCCCATAACCGCCGACCACCAGCAGCGACCACGTCGCGATCACGCCATGGCGGCGCAGCATCGGCTCTGCCGGTGCCTGCGCGCGGGTCAGCTCCACGACGACCGCCAGCGCGCTACCCAGCCACACCACGGCGCCCACGACGTGCAAGGTCAGCGCATCGCCGGCCCAATCGTGGGACTGCTCGGCGTTGGTGGCCGTGGTCAAGGTGATCGGAAGCAGCCCGACGACCGCCAGCACCAGCAAGCCCACTGCACTGCGCCAGGACAGTGCCCACCCCGCGGCCAGGGCCACCACGGCCGCGATGACCGTGGTGATCGCCCACCCGGATGCCGCCTCGACGCTGCCGACACCGGACAACAGCGCGATCGGCCGGCTCAGCAGCCGCCCTGGCGGGATGGCGGCGTTTTCCGCGGCGATGAGCACCGCCACCGCAGCGCAGGCGACCGCTTGCAGGGCGGCCCAGCCTCGGGCCATCCGCAGCCCGGCGTAGCCGCGCGGGGACACCGTGCCGTGCGGATCACCAGGGCACAGCACCGCAGCCAGCAGCAGGTTGCCCACGCTCGCCGCCGCAGCGGCCAGCGCGACTACCCGGGCGGCCGGCAGCCCGGCATCGACCACCGCACCGAGGTCGCGCAGCCCGTAAAGCGTCCCGACGCTCGGCGCGAACCTGGCCAGCAAACCCCCGGTTAACGCGGCCACTCCCACCAGCCCAGCGGCCACGGCGAACCATGCCTGGCGGCACGCGCGGGCACTGGTCATGACGGGCTGCTCGGGCAGAACTGCCGCAGCCGCAGGCTGTGGGAGACCACGAACACCGACGACAACGCCATCGCCGCACCGGCGATCAGCGGGTTGACCAGTCCCGCCATCGCCAGGGGCAGCGCAGCGACGTTGTAGCCGAACGCCCACACCAGATTCCACCGGATGGTGCGATGGGTTCGCCGGGCCAGCTCGACCGCGTCGGCGACGACGAGCAGGTGCTCGCGGCCCAGCACGATGTCGGCGGCCTCGATGGCCGCGTCGGTGCCGCGCCCTATCGCCATGCCCAGGTCGGCCGCGGCCAATGCAGCTGCGTCGTTGATCCCGTCTCCGACAACCGCGACGCTGTGACCCTCGCGCTGTAACCGACGCACCACCTCAACTTTGTCTTCCGGCAGCGCCTCGGCGACCACGGTGTCGATGCCCACCTCCGCGGCGACCGCGGCGGTGGTGCGGGCGTTGTCTCCAGTCACCAGGATCGGCCGCAGGCCGAGCCGGCGCAGCGCGGTCACCGCGGCACGCCCGCTGGCGCGTACCTCGTCGGCGACGGCGAGCAACCCCCGAGCGACGCCATCCCAGCCGACCAGGACCACCGTCACGCCGCGGTCCTCCAGCTGACGCCGCTCGTTTTGCAGAACTTCGGGGACGGTGTAGCCGTATTCGGCCAGCATCTCCGCCCTGCCGAGCACCACCGCACGGCCGCCGACCGATCCCCGCGCGCCCAAACCCGGCAGCGACTCGAACCCGGTCACGGGCGCCAGCTCGCCGGTGCGCTCCACCGCGGCGGCGGTGATGGCCGCAGCGATCGGATGCTCGGAGGCGTGCTCGACGGCCCCCGCCATCGCAAGTAGCTCGTCTTCGGGCACACCGGTAACCGGTTGCACCTGCACCAGGCGCATTCGCCCTTCGGTCAGCGTGCCGGTCTTGTCGAAAACAACGGTATCGACGTGCCGGGTGGACTCCAGCACGTGCGGACCCTTGATGAAGATCCCTAGCGCTGCCCCGCGGCCGGTGCCCACCAGGATCGCGGTCGGGGTGGCCAGCCCCAGCGCGCACGGGCAGGCCACCACGAGCACGGCCACCGCGGCGGTGATCGCCGCGCCGGCAGGTCGCCCGGCGGCCAACCACCCGGTGACGGTTGCCGCCGCCAGCACCAACACGGCGGGCACGAACACCGCCGCGACGCGGTCGGCGAGTCGCTGCACCGCCGCCTTGCCGTCCTGAGCTTGTTCGACCAGCCGGGTCATCCGGGCCAGCTGGGTGTCGGCACCGACCCGGGTGGCGCGCAAGACCAGCCGACCACCAGCGTTGATCGTGCCCCCGACCACCTCATCGCCCTCGTCGACCTCGCGCGGCACCGGCTCCCCGGTGACCATGCTGGTGTCCAGCGCCGAGCGTCCTTCCTCGACGACCGCGTCGGTGGCCACCTTCTCGCCGGGCCGAACCAAGAACCGGTCCCCGATCACCAGTTCGCTGACCGGGATACGGACGGTGCCGCCGTCACGCAGCACCTCCACGTCCTTGGCGCCCAGCGCCAGCAGGGCGCGCATCGCGGCACCCGCGGACCGTTTCGCTCGTGCCTCGAAATACCGGCCGGCCAGCAGAAAAGTGGTCACCCCCGCCGCGACGTCCAGGTACAGGTCATGGTCACCGCCGGCCAGGACGGACAATCCGCGACCCAGGCCCGGCTCGACCGGACCTCCGCGCACCATCACCCACAGCGACCACACCGATGACGCCAGCACCCCCACCGAAACCAGAGTGTCCATCGAGGCCGTGCCGTGCCGTAACCCGTTGAGCGCCGCCCGGTGAAACGGCCACGCGCACCAGCCGACCACGGGCGCGGCCAGCAGCAGGCATACCCACTGCCAACCGGCAAACCGGAGCTCCGGGAACAGTGACCAGGCCAGCGACAAGTCGCACAGGGGTACCCCGATCACGGCCGCCACCGCCAACCGCCGGCGCAGGTCCGCAACCCGATCGTCGACGGGGGCCTGCTCCGCCCCATGGCTCGCGTCGCGGACATCGTCCACTCGCTGCGCGGCATACCCAGCGCGCTGGACCTGCTCGATCAGCACCCGGGGATCGGTGCCAGCCGGGCACCGCACCCGGGCCCGCTCGGTGGCGTAGTTCACCGTTGCCTGTACACCCGCGAGCTTGTTCAGGCTACGTTCCACCCGCGCCGCGCAGGCCGCGCAGGTCATCCCACCCACCCGGATCTCATAGTCCCGAAGGTCCGAAGAGACCCGCGGGGTCGTGGTTCCGGTCGTCTCCCATCCCCTCCCGTCAAAGATCAGGGGTCGAGATCAGGCTAACCGTCGGCACTTGTCGCGGCGCAAACGCACCACCTACTGTGCGACACGCAACGGTGCGAGGAAGCCGGTGAGAATCCGGCGCGGTCGCGCCACTGTGATCGGGCGGAAACCTGCCCGGAGCCAGACCTTCGGCCGTTGCGCAGTTCAGCCCTGCCGGGGACGCGTCATCCCGAAGGAGTTGGCCATGCACATTCCCGATGGTTTCGTCTCCCCGGCCGTCGCTGTCGCCGGAGGCGCGGTGGCCATCGCGGGCCTTGCGGTGTGTGTACGCCGCGCCGGCCGGGACGCCACCGAGCGGCAACTGCCCTTGGCCGGCCTGTGTGCCGCAGCGTTCCTGGTGCTCAGCGCGCCGGTCATCCCCATCGCGGTGGGCACCGAGGGCCACCTGCTGGGCGGCACGCTGGCGGTAACGCTGCTGGGCCCATGGCTGGGACCGGTGGTGATCACCGTGGTCACGGTGGTCCAAGCCCTGTTCTTTGGTGATGGCGGGCTGTCCACGCTCGGCCTCAACGTGGTGAACCTGGCCCTGGTGCCAGCCGCCGTCGGCTACCCGGTGCTACTCGGGCTGCGCCGGCTGCTGCCGCGCGGGCCGGTGAGCATGACGGTGGCCGCCGGGGTGGCCGCGGCGCTCTCGGTGCTCACGGCAGCCGGACTGTTCACCGTCGAGTACGCGCTGGGCGGTGCCGCCGGGCTGCCGGTGCGGACGGTCGCGATCTCCACGATCGGGGTGTACACGCTGGTCGCTGTCCTCGAGGGTGTGGTCACCGCGCTGGTGGTCCGCGCACTGCTGGCTCTGCGCGCCGACCTCGTGCCAGTGGCTAACCGGTAGCGCCGAACCGGCGGAGACGCCGTGAACTCGACGCCACCGACGTTTTAGGTGCCGCCACACGTCGGTCTTGTCGAGTTCACGACCTCCGGAGATGTCAGGGGTATCGGGCAGGGTGTGGTCCATGATCGACGAGCTGGCTTTGGGGGCGGTGCCGTTTCGCGGGTCGGAGGCGGTTCAGCATGGCCTGCTTACAGAGCGGGTGCTCCGCGGCCACCGGTACCGCCGCCTGTTCCACGACATCTACCTGCTCGCCAGCGCACCAGCCGATCTCGCAGCGCGCTCGCAGGCGGCGGCACTGCTCGCCGCAGGGCACGGTGTGTTATCGGGTTATTCCGCCGCGCAGCTACTCGGCACACGATGTGCCCCGGCGGAAGCGAACGCCGAGCTGACCATCCCGGGTCGTGACTTGCGGGAGCAGCCGGGCCTCACCGTCCACTGTGACCTGCTCGCCGACGACGAGATCACCGACGTGGGCGATCTGCCGACCACGACTGCGCTGCGCACCGCGTGGGACCTCGCCCGATGGCTCCCCACGGTGGAGTCGGTGGTGGCGATGGACGCGCTGGCCAGGGTTGGGCGGTTCGCTCCGGGTGCGGTCTTCGAGATTCATGACCGCCATCCGCGGGCACGCTGGCGCCGTCGGGTGCCGGGCGTGGTAGGTCTGTCCGATCCGCGGGCTGAGTCGCCCATGGAAACCCGTTCTCGCCTGGTCCTGGTACTGCGGGGGCTGCCACGTCCGGAGCTCCAATACCGGGTGTTCGACGAATTCGGCGAGTTCATCGCTCGCTTGGACATGGCGTACCCGGAGCTGAAACTGGCGATGGAGTACGACGGCCGAGGTCACCTAGAGGCATGGCAGCAAGCCTCGGATGCGCGGCGCCTCAACGCGCTAGACGCCGCCGGCTGGTCCGTCCTGCGCTTCACCGCCGCGGACGTCCTACGCACCCCCGACACCATGGCGGCCCAAGTCCACGACGCCATCCTGCGCCGTTCCCGGCATCGCCTGTCATGAACTCGACGCTACCGACATTTTAGAGCCGCAAAATGTCGGTAGCGTCGAGTTCACAGGGCGAGACGGGGCGGCATCGACAGCGGCGGGGAAGCGAGCACACTGATCGGTGTGAGCCGGCCGTCCCCGCGACACGTTCGTCCTCCAGCACCGTCCCGGCGCCGGTTGTCGTCCGAGGCGCGGCGGGAAGAGCTGCTCGAGGCGGCGCTGCAGGAGTTCAGCGGCCGTGGTTACTACCTCACTCAGATGGAGCACGTCGCGGCCCGGGCCGGGGTCAGCAAGGCGTTGGTGTACCAGCATTTTCCCAGCAAGGAAGAGCTGTTCGCCGCGGTGACCCAGCAGGTCGTGGAAGGTTTCATGGGGCGGTTACCCGGCGTGCTGAGCCGGGCCGGCGATGCCCTGGGCGCCTGGCGTGGTGTGGTACGGCTGCTGTGCGATCTGGTCAGCGAGCAGCCGGCGGCGTGGGCTCTGGTCGCGCGGCACCTGGACAATCCCGAGCTCGGCGCGTCGCTGCGGCGATTGCGCGAGCAGGTCATCGAAGTGTTCGCGGCGGTGCTCGCCAGCTACTACGAGCCCGGCCCGGCCGCGCCACCACTGTCCCAAGACGAGGTACTTGCGCAAGCGCGGCTGACCGTGCCGTTGCTGATGGGTGCGTTGCAAGGGTTGATGTCGTGGTGGCTGGAGCACCCAGAGGTGCCGCGCGCGAAGGTGGAGGCCAGAGCGATCGACGTGGGCTGGCTGGGCCTGGACCGGATTCGCCATGGTGAGTGGCTTCCCCTTGCTGATGACTGACGAGTCAGTTACCTTGGAGTATCCGCTCGTTCCAAGGAGGCCGCAGATGTCTGTGACCAGCACCGTCGACACGATGGCCAGCCCCATTCCCGACCGTGAAGTCACCGCCCAGCGGCTGCTGAAGACCTCGGCGAAGCACTCCTACGACCCCGCCGTCGAGGTCGATTGGGACGCCCCCCTCGCGCCGGACCGCTACTTCCTCGACCCGCGCCGCAGCTCCCTTTACGGCACCGCGCTGTGGGACCGGATGAGCGAGGAGCAGCGCATCGCGCTGACCAAGCATGAGCTGGCCAGCTTCTACAACATGGGCATCTGGTTCGAGACGATCCTCATGCAGATGCTCATCCGGCACGTCTACGACCGTCCCAAGGGCAGCGCGCACGCCCGGTACGCCTATACCGAGATCGGCGACGAGTGCCGGCACTCGGTGATGTTCTCCCGAGCAGCAGAGAAATTCGGCGGCTCGGATTACAACCCCGGCTGGCTGGTCAACCATCTCGGCCGGTTGCTCAAGACAACCTCCACCAACACCCTGACCTTCGGTGGCGCGATCTACGTCGAGGAGATCCTCGACGCGCTGCAGCGCGAGCAGATGGCCGATGAGTCACTGCAGCCGATCGTGCAGAAGGTGTCGTGGATCCACGTCGTCGAGGAAGCCCGGCACATCCGTTACGCCCGCGAAGAGCTCCAGCGCCAGTGGCCCCGGCTGGGCCCGCTCGGCCGGGCCTACAGCCGGTTCGTCCTCGCCCTGAGCGTGTACTTCTCCACCACCAGGCTGATCGACCCGCAGGTCTATGCGGCGGTCGGCCTGGACGTCGACGAGGCCGTCGCGGCTGCCGCCGCGAACCCGCACTGGCGGCAGACCAAGCAGTGGGCGGCGCGCAAGGTCGTCGACTTCTTCACCGAACTCGGCCTCATCCGCGGCCCCTGGAAATTCCTCTGGCGCCGCGCCGGCGTGATGTAACTCGTCTCGACCTTCTCGATTCCCGAGACCCCGGCATGGAGACATGTCGGGGTCAATGGTGTCCTCGAAACCCCGACATGTCTCTATGTCAGCGAGTGACGGCTACAACGAGTGGTGAGGGGAACTGCGCGAGGTTAGGCCGCGACCACCTCGATGTGGAAGGTAAGGCCAGGCATGCCACACCGCGGCCACGGCGCAACAGCCGCAGCGCTCCTGCGCACCTCATACCGGAACGTTGGGTGCCAGAGCGGATCCTGTGCGGGCATCTTGCCGGGGCCGGCGTAACCGCCGAGTTGGCACGCTGCGGTGATGGCCTGGTGCTGACCGGGACAGAATTGGGGGGCAGGCCGCTGGTGTGCCGGCTGGACCGCCAGGGCCCGTGCGGCACCCTGCTCGATGAGCCGCTGGCGCAAGCGGCCTGCGGGCTGATGGCGGTACACGGCTGGGGCCGTGGGCGCCGCGCCGTCCGGCTCGGGGTCGACTACGTCACCACGGCCACCGGGCTCACGCTGGCGCAAGGCGTACTGGCCGGCTTGCTCGCCAGGCTCCGCGGCTGCCCGACCCGCGGCATCACCGTGTCGATGGCGGCTACGGCGTTGCTGACGGTGTCCCCGTACCTCGCCGCAGGTACCGCCGATGAGCTCGATGTACCACCGGGCCGGTTGAGATCGGGCCACCCACCGCCGTTTCGCTCCGCCGACGGGGTGGCCTTCGAGCTGGAAACCTTCTACGCCGAGCCGTGGCGCGCACTGTGGACCAGCTTGGGAGTTTCCGACACCGTCGCCGGCCGTGCGTGGCGGCCGTTCATGCAGCGCTACGTCACCGCAGTGGCCCCGCTGCCTGCCGCGTTGCACGCCGCCACCGAGGGCCGCCCGTTCGCCGAATTGGCCTGTGCCGCAGCGGCCGCTGGAGTGGCCGTGCAGCGGCTACGCAAGCATGCGGAGCGGCGTGACGAGCTCGCCAGTAGCAAACCCTTCGCCCCACCCTGGACCCTCGAAGCCCACCCGCTCCAAGAACCCGACCACTGTTCAGCCCGATATGTCTCCCCGTCGGGGTGGAGTCGGGCGGGAAACGGTCCGCTGGCGGGCATCGTGGTGGTCGAGGCGGGGCGGCGGGTGCAGGCGCCGCTGGCCGCGCATCTGCTCGGCCAGCTCGGCGCCGAAGTGATCCGGATCGAACCAACCGGTGGAGATCCACTGCGGGCAACGCCACCGATGGCCGGGGGCTGCTCCGCCCACTTCCTCGCGCTCAACCGCGGCAAGCGAGTCGTCCAAGCCGATCTGTGGAACCCGGCAGGCCGGCGCCGCATCATCGACGCAGCGGCACATGCCGATGTATTCCTGCACAACTGGGTTCCCGGTAAAGCTGCCCAGCTCGGTCTCGATCATGATCATCTCGCCGCCGCCAACCCCCGCCTGGTCTACGCGCACGCCTCCGGGTGGGGCGATGTCCGGGGCGCCCACCCGCCGGGTAGTGACTTCATGGTGCAGGCCTACGCCGGCCTGCCTGACCACCTCACCCCCGGCAACGAGGCGCCCGCCGGGTCGCTGATGCCGTTACTCGACGTACTGGGCGGGCTGGCCGCGGCCAGTGGCGCGCTCGCCGGGCTGCTCGGCCGCGAGCGGGACGGACGGGGACGCCGGGTACGCAGCTCCTTGCTGTCTGCGGCCACGCTGCTGCAAACCCAGCTCGGTGGCTGCCGCGGGCCGAGCGGGAGGCCCGAGTTCGGCCTGTTCGGAGTGCCGTTGGCCGCCTCGAACGGCCATCTGGTGATCAGCCGGACCGCCCCGGTAAGCGCGGTGACCGCTGCGCTGGGACTTGACGAGCTCACCGAGGTACCGGCCGAGATCGCCGCCCACTCGGTCGACCGATCACTGGCATTGCTCACCGGGGCTGGCATCGATGCCATCCGCGCCTGCCACCATCCCGCAGAGCTGGTCCGGGATCTGTGGGCGGCCAAGCTGATGCACCGCGATCGCTGCGCGTTCGTCCGCCCGCCCTGGACGTTCACGGCTTGAACCCGCCGGCTTTGACCAGCCGGCGGTCGTAGAAGGCCATCAAGGCGCGGTGCGCGGGCCGTTCGATCAACCGAGTGAGCAGCCAGCCCAATAGCAGGCCGGCGGTAAGCATGGCGGCACTTTGCTCAACCGGACCCGCACCCAGATCCTGCAGGTGACGCATGATCAGGAAGCCAATGGTCTGATGGACCAGGTAAAGACCGTAGGAGATGCCGGCCAGCCAGTGCACAGCCACGCGCAGCGAGCCGGGTATCCACCGACCCCAATCCGGGACCCGAGCGGCCAGGCAGACCAGCGCGATTCCACCGGCAACTCCGATAGTTGCTTTCCAGTCCTGGGACCAGCCATCCGGGCCGACCGCGGCGGTGTGCAGGACATGCCCGAACAGGCAAGTCGTGAGCAAGGCCGTGAAGTGCAGTGGCCTTAGCCGCCCATTGGCCCACAGCCAGATTGCGGTACCGGCGACAAACAGGTGTGCCCGGTGAAAACCCAGCCCGTCGACGATCATCCGGTAGCTCTGCGGCGGTCCGGTTGCCCGCACTGGCCACAGAACTATCGGCAGCAGTACCGCTACCCACAGCACCTTGTGCAACCTGCGGCCATGGCCCCAGCGCGAGCGCCACAACAAGGCGGCTACGGTGAAGGCCATCAGCTGTAATGGCAACGTCCAGTAGGAACCGTCAAGAAACGGGAAGTCCTGCGGTGCCCAGTTGCCCAGCAAGAGCAAGTTGCCCACCAGGTCACGCTTGCTGGGGGTATACCACTCGGCCGGACTGAAATTGCGGGTGATCGCCCATGTCAGGATCACCGCAGCCAGGAAGGCCGGCACCACCCGGGCTATCCGGCCCCACCAGTAGCGGCCGGTGTGGTGGCGTCTGACCGTCGCGGACGCGAAGTACGCCGAGACGACCAGCAGCAGGCTCGCTCCAACCTGGTGGGGAAAGCTGAACGGACGCGGCGCCAACTCAGGGTGCACGATCGGGGCCACAGCGGTCGTGTGGTAGATCACCACCAGCAGCACGAAACCGCTACGCAGCGCGTCCCAGCTGACATGACGCTGGCTGGCAGTTCGCGTCGCCAGGGTGGCACCCGGCTGGACGCGCTCAAGGACACCCCTGCTGGCGCCATCGTTCACTAGCGCGCTCCCCAGTATCTGGCCACACGCCCCTCCCCCGACTGCCGACCAGGCTTCCCGGCGCACCGGCGCAGCAGGTTACCAGTACCGCAGCCAGCCACTACCGTGGAAAACGGTGCGCCGGGAAGCCTGGTCGGCAGTGGCCGCCATGACTGACAACCATGGCGGATGAGTCGTGGCGGTGACTGTGGGACGGGCCGGAGGTGCCGGTGACGCGCGCTGTCGAGACAGTTCTCTTCCTCGTCGTCCTGGCCACGGTGGTGGCCACATTCGCCCGGCGCTGGCGGGTCCCGGCACCCTCACTGCTCGTCATCGCGGGAGTGATCGTCGGGTCGGTGCCGGGCGTGCCGACCATCGTCGTCACCCCCGACATCGTGAGCCTGGTGGTGTTGCCGCCATTGCTGTACGCCGCTGGGGAGGAGCTGCCCTGGCGTGACCTTCGAGCGGTGTGGCGACCGGTCAGCGCGCTGGCCGTCGGACTGGTGCTGGTCTCTGCCGCGGCTGTCAGTGCCGTCGCGATCGCGCTCACCCCGCTGCCGGGGGGCATGGCTTTCGTGCTGGGCGCCGTGCTGGCCAGCACCGACCCCGTCGCGGTGGCAGCATTGGCGCGCCGGTTGGCGCTGCCCCCGCGGGTGCAGGCACTGGTGCAGGCCGAGAGCTTGTTCAACGACGCGACAAGCCTGCTGCTGTTCCGGGTCGCGCTCTCGGTGGCCATTGCCGGCGGCACCGTCTCGTGGGGTCACACCACCGCCGAATTCGCCGTGCTAGCCGGCGGCGGGATCACGGTAGGCGCCGTGATCGCCGCCGGCGCCTACCTGGTCCGGCGGCGCACTGAAGACCCTGTGCTGGAGACTGTGGTCGCCCTGGTCACCCCCTACGCGGCTTACGTGCTGGCCGAGTCGATCCACGCGTCAGGGGTCACGGCTGTCGTCGTGGCCAGCATCATCCTCGGTACCCAGGCCACGCGGATGACGACACCGCGCGTGCGGCTGCAGCTGTCAGCAGTCTTCGACACCGTGGTGTTCCTTCTGGAAAGTGCGGTATTCGGGCTCATCGGCCTGCAACTACCCGCGCTGTTTCGGGGGCTGGCGGGCATCGACACCCGATGGCCACTGCAGGCACTGGCCATCGCTGCGACGTTGATGGTGGTCCGGGTGGCGTGGGTGTTCCCGCTGGCGGCGCTCTGGCAGCGCCGACACCAAGGGCAACGACCATCGTGGCGGGTGCCGGCCGTGGTGTCGTGGGCGGGGACCCGAGGCGTGGTGCCGCTGGCTGCTGCGCTGTCTATCCCGCTGAGTGCCGGCGGGGGGGCCGTGTTACCGAACCGGGACCTGGTGCTGTTACTGACTACCGCGGTCATCGTGCTGACTCTGGTGGTGCAGGGGTTCACGCTCGCCCCGTTAGTCCGGCGAGCGGGCATCGCAGTGGACGTCGCCGACGTCCGGCAGGAGGACGCCACTGCACGGTTGCAGCTGGCCAACGCCGGGCTGTCACATCTGGACCACCTCGCCGAGTCCGAAGCCGCCCCGGAGTTCGTGATCGTCGCGCTGCGCTCCGCCTGGCTGGACCGCATCGAGAGAATCCAGGAGCACAAGGGGTCGGAACCTCCGTACACTGCATCGGTCTACCGTCAACTGCGCCGGGAACTCCTCGATGTGGAAAACGCCGAGCTCGACCGCCTGTACCACGACGGCACGATCAGCGACAACACTCGCCGGCGAATCCAGCGCTCGCTCGATCTGGAGCACGCCGGGCTCGGTGACGCACCGTAAGGCCCCGTGATGATGGCGGCAGGGAAGGCAGGTCCTAGGATGCCTGCGGCCTAGGGAGGCGGATCGGACATGGCGGGATCCGAGGCATTGAGGATAACGGCTCTGGAGTGGATCGTGGTCGCGGCGGGCTTGCTGGCGTACGTCTCCAGTTTCCTGCCCTGGTACACCCTGACCGCCAGCGTCCCGATCCTGGGCCTGACCCAATCAACCAATGTGAACGCCTGGGGCTCGGGCTTCGGGGCATGGTTTTCAGTGCTGCTGCTGGTCGCAGCGGCTGCCGTGGTGCTGGCAAGCATGGTGGTGGGCGGGCGGCTGCGGCGGCCCTCGACCCGATCACTGATCACACTGGGCCTGTCTGCGCTGGCGTTCATCACCATCGTGCTGCGCTGGGCGACGTTCCCGGACGCGGCAGGCGGCCTGGGCAGGATCGGTGATCTCGGTGATGTGCAGCTAGGCTCGTTTACCTTCGGTAACGCTTTCCGGGTCACCAGCGGCGCGTCAGTGGGTCTCTACCTGGGGCTGAGCGCGGCAGTCGCGGCGCTCGCCGCGTCCTCGCTGACGTTCCGCGCCGCTGCTCGCGAGTGGCACTCCGTGCCCTAGCGACCACTGACACTCTCGCGTTGAGGCTTACGAGGGATCGGTGAGGGCACACGCACGCAGCGCGTCGGCGGCCTTGCGGGCCTCGTCCCGGGTCAGGTCAATGCTGTGCTCGCGGATAGTGAGAGTGACGAACGGGTCCCGGTCGTGCGCTTGCACGGTCAGCAGTTCCTCGCCGGTCACAGTGCTGAGGTAGAACGAGGCAATCATGATCCTCTCCCATCGGAGGCGATAACGTGCGGCGCGTCGCGGACTGCCGCCAGAGCGGCGATCGGCGGGCGGGGCGGGGAGAGATCGACGTCGCCCCCGTAATCCTCAACCAGCGCCTTTGCGACTGCTCCCGGTTGGCTCAAGAACCTGAAGTGGCTGCCTGGCAGCTCGGTCAGCCGACCGGGGTATGCACCGTACGATCTGCGGAGAAATGCCGGTGAAAGAGCGCGATCGTCGGTGAATACCAGGTAGTCCCGGGGAATCCGGCCCCACCGTTGCGCGGTGGTCTGCACCGGCACGGTGAGCGGCGCCACCGGCTCGGCCGCGAGCATAGCGAGGCTGCGCGAAACGGTATGGTCGTCGACGTCCGTATACAAAATGTCCTTCAGCGGAACGTCCGACCGATACCGCAGGTACCCGTCTTGCCCTTGAATTGTGTATGCACCCAACGGGCTTTCGCTGCGCTGAAAGACTTCCAATATGGTTTGCCCGTCGGTCGCCATCAGCGCGGCCATGAAGACGAGCTTCTTGACAGCTGTGGGGCATAACTCCGCGGCACGCGAAATAACACCGCCGGCGCTGCTGTGCCCGACAAGAATGACTGGCCGTGTTTGCGCCTCGATGACCGCGCAGAGCCGGTCCGCGTAACAGTCCAGCGTGATGTCGGCTATCGGGGTCGGGTCACCGGCGCGCCCAGGAAGGTTCGGCGTGATAGCGACGTGACCAGCACGCATGAGGCGATCAGCCAGGCGCTCGAAGCACCAAGCACCGTGCGCACCACCGTGTACCAGTACGAATGTCTGCCCGAAGGTCACCGGCACCTCACCTGGTTGAAACCGTTTGCCTAGCGCCCAGCGTGCACATCGGTAGTTGGCATCCGATTGACGTCGACTTGGCGGGCAATTACAAGATCAAGTCACGTAACGGGCTCGACCCGCAGGGCGAGGTAATGGCGGCCATCGAGGGTTAACGGCGGCCGGCTGGGCATCGTCTCGGCGTGAGCACCCACCAAGACGGCCGGCACGATGAGGAGAGGTAGGCAGGCATGGTGCTGGGGCTGGCCGGCCTGGTGTTGTTGCTTTTCGAGCTGTTGCTTATCGGGCGAGTCGTCGTTGATCTGGCGAGCAACCCCGCAGGACCTGGCCCCGGTTACGGCGAGGTCCTCGGACCAGCACACCGGGTGATCTACCGGCTGACCGAGCCGGTGCTCGCTCCGGTACGCCGTGTCGTGCGACCGGTCCGGATAGGCGGAGTCCTCTTGGACCTGTCGGTGACGCTGGTGTTTATCGCCGTCGTTGTGGTTCAGCAGCTGATAAGTAGCGTCTGAGCTGGCCCCGGCGTGGGTATTCGCAGCGAGGAGGGACCTCACACGGTAGGTCGACGGCTCGGGTTAGGAGATCAGGCCATGTGGACAACACAGCGCTCCACCACGGGTACCAGCGGGGTACCGGATCAGCTACCCATCCTGCAGCGGGGACGCCATCGCCGGCCGGAAGACGGGGCATGCGTGATGGAATACGTCTCCGTTCTCGCCGGGTGCGGCTTCACCGACCATCCCCGGTGCACCCATCCGGCGCTAGCCACCTTGGCCCGGCTGATCAACGACTGGATCGATGACGACAAGACCCGCAGCGAACTGGCGCTGCTCGCCCCGGACCTCATCGGCACCGGTACCGGAGACTTGCGTACTACGCACAGTGTGGTGGCCAGTTGCCTGTCGGCTGCCGCGGCAATCCGACCGCTGCCACCGGCAGCCGCCGCTGCACTGGCCAAGTCGCGCAAGCGAATCCGCGAGCTCAACCGCGGTCGCCGGGGATCCCGGGCGCGGTTGGCCTGCTGGCAGGTGCTCAACCCGGCGGGCGTGATGGTCGGCTCGGCGTTCCAGGTAGTGATCGGCAATCTGCGTGGTCTTCCCCGGCAGGAGCAGAACGCCCGGCTGCGCAGCCTGCTGCACGATGCGGTGACCGACTGCCAGCGAACACTCCGCGGGCCAGCCGCCGAGCATTCGACACGCCAAGGTCAGCTGTCTGAGCCGCTCCCATAGGGGCGGGTAAGCAATTCCAGAACGTGGCCGTTGGGGTCGTCGAAGTAGACCCCGCGGCCACCATCCCGGGTATTGATCTCCCCGGGCTGCTGGTGATACGGATCGGCCCAATAGTTAAGCTGCTGCGCCTGAATCCGGCCGAAGATGGTGTCGAAGTCGTCCTCGCTGACGAGGAAGGCATAGTGCTGCGGGTGGATGTTCTCCGAAGTATCCATGAAATCGAGGCTCACCCCGTTATCCACGTTCACCACAAGGAACGGACCAAAGGGCGTCGGCGCAGGGAGACCCAACAGATCGCTAAGAAATGTGGCTGCGACTCGCTTATCCCGAGCCGCGACGATCGTGTGATTGAGTTCGACAGCCATAACGCCACCCTACCCCCGTCCCTCCGCAATCAGGAGCTATCACGCCGGGGCTGGCAGAGCCCACCACCGGTGCCGCGCAGCCGCGTGAGCACCACGCCGAGGTGACGATCATGCGGCTGACGATGCCGCACCGGCTCAGCTGTCGAGGTAGCTGCTACTGGAATCCTTTGCGAGACTCTCCAGGCCGTAACGCGCCACCATCTCTGGGTCGTCCAGGCTGATTGTCCGCATGCCGTCCCGCGCAAGCCGCTCGTTGATCTTGTCAAGGTGGTTTCGAACGATCTCTTTCTCGGCATCCGTGGTCTTACCCCGATGCGGCTTACCAGCATGCTCCAACGTTGCATAGTCGAGCTTCTCGGCGGTCGGCACCGAGACTGCCCTGGCCTGCTTGCGCGGTGGGTAGGCGGGCTCCGCTCGGCGGATGACGTCAGCCATGTCCCTCTCGCCCGCAAGCTGGTTGAACGATTCAATCTCCATGGTCACAGCTTCCGGCGTCGATCCATCACCTTGATAAAGCTTGAGGCTGACAACGCTGAGAGCTCCCTTGCGGATAGGTTCAACCTCATCGCAAGAGACCTCGATCTCGACTGGCCCATCCGTCAGTGCAGGGTGCTGCTCGATAACTACACGGACCACGTCCTCGTCATGCTCGATAATATTGTTGGTCAAGTCCGAGAAACGGACCACACGCTGCCCCATGCTATGCGCACCCCTTCTTAAGCGGAACCTGCCGGCCGGAAATGGTATCACCCTGCGCCCGCAGTGTTCTCAATAGGGTTGGAGCGCGTTTCTTACCAAATCCCACAAAACCCACGCGAGTCAATGAGCGTTTTTCCGCTTATCCCTGATAAGCGACTATCCGGCAGGTCGACAAAGTCACTGGTCGCCGGGTTCAGCTGGACCAGCCCGGGCGGACCAGGCCGCTTTCGTAGGCGAGCACGACGAGCTGAGCCCGGTCCCGCGCACCGAGTTTGATCATGGCTCGGCTGACGTGGGTCTTGGCGGTGGCCGGGCTGACGAACAGCCGCTCGGCAATCTCGTCGTTGGACAGCCCGGCCGCGACATGGGTGACGATTTCCCGCTCACGCTCGGTCAGCGACCCCATCAGCGCCGCAAGCTTGCGGTCGGCCAGCGCCGGCTTGGCACGCACGGCGAATTCCTCGATCAGCGTGCGGGTCACCGCAGGCGCCAGCAGGGCATCCCCGCGGTGCACCACGCGGATGGCATGGATGAGGTCAGCTGGCTCGATGTCCTTGACCAGGAACCCGCTGGCGCCGAAACGCACGGCGTCAAAGACGTAGGAGTCGTCGGTGAAGGTGGTCAACACGATCACTCGCACACCGGACAGTTGCGGGTCAGCGACGATGTCGCGGGTCGCGGCCAGCCCGTCATGGCCGGGCATCCGGATGTCCATCAAGACCACGTCCGGATGGGTCTCCCGGGCAAGCCGTACTGCGGCCGCCCCATCCTCGGCCTCGCCCACCACCTGCATGTCGGGCTGGGGCCGCAGCAGCGCCCGGAAGCCGGCGCGTACCAACGCCTGGTCGTCGGCGAGCAGGACATCGATCACCGGTCAGGCACCTCCGCCGGGGCCGCGATGCGATGGGTGGGGAGGAAGGCACGGACGCCGAACCCGCCTTCAGGACGAGGACCAGCTGTGATCGTTCCGCCGAGCGCCTGGGCACGCTCACGCATCCCCGGCAAGCCGTTGCCACCGCCCGCCTCACCGGCAATCCGACCACCGCCGGCCTCGCCGGCAATCCGACCACCGCCGGCCTCGCCGGCAATCCGACCACCGCCGGCCTCGCCGGCAATCCGACCACCGCCGGCCTCGCCGGCAATCCGACCACCGCCGGC
>Ga0213881_10000259_pt1 | contig 39978 bp, 35 predicted proteins | sample BarmaccoBMER_R08_FD_160104 | JGI IMG/M metagenome (GOLD analysis project Ga0213881, IMG submission 160104) | Barbacenia macrantha exposed rock microbial communities from rupestrian grasslands, the National Park of Serra do Cipo, Brazil - ER_R08 ...
TCCGCCGCGTCCTGATCACCGCCCAGATTTCCCGAACCCGCAGCACACCCCCAACCCCCCAGGAAACCCGCGCCGTCCTCACCGCCTGGAAAGCAGCCGCCGCATAACTGCGAAACACCAGCTTCCAGAGGGCTCCTATCTTCCGAAAGGTGGCTGGCCATATGCCCGCTATGCGGCGATACGCGCAGCACATCAACCCGACACCGCATTTCAGCAATGACGACATAACCGACATGCCGGAAATCTGCGTTATCCACAAAATGCCTATATTGGTAATTAAATGTCCGCGATCTCGTCTCAGGGGTCGTCACTGAATCGCTCCCGGATCAGCGCCAGCTATCAGGTCGCTATGCCGCTTGGCTTCGCGACCCGTAGGCTGACACGCGGGCAGCGGAGGATTCAGGAACCGCTCGTCTCTTAGGGCAGGACCGACTCGTCGCCGGTGCGGGCAAGGTCGGCGAGCGCGGCGAGGATCACGAGCCCGAGGCGCAGCGCGTTCTCGGGTTGCGCCTGTTCGGCGTCGATGAGATCAAGTACCACGTTTCCTGACGTATTGCGCCCGATCCGCTTCAGCGCCTCGACGTCTGCTGGTTCTTCGAAACCGTAGTCGCTGGTCATTGCGAGGATCAACGTCTCGGCGATGATTTTCGGGTCCGTTTCCCTGCCATACCCGGCCTTGGGCAGCGCATCCCGCATCCGTTGTTCCAGCAAGGGAATCACCGCATCTACCGGATCGTCTGCGAGGATTGCCCAGGCGCCGCTGGTCAGCGCGTCACCGCCCAGCCTGGCCAGCGGGCCGGTGGTCTCCTCGAAGTAACCCCATTCCTCCTCTTCCTCCTCGATCTGGGCCAGCTCCTCCTCCAGCACCGGGGTTAGCATGCCGAGGATCTCCGAGACCATTGAGTCATCCACCGGAACCCCGTCCAGCACCACGCCGCGGAACAGGACGGACATGGCCGCCTCCCAGTGCGCCGGATCGCCGGCCAGGACGCCAGGATCCGGAAGCTTCGCGTCCGCCAGCGCAGGCGCCCCGGCCGCGTCGGTGACCCACTTCGCGGAGAAGAAGCGGTCGCCCACCGAATCCTCTGCCCAGCGGGGAATCACAGCGGGCCGTGGGTCCGTCCCGCCCTGCCACTGCCTCATAGCTCGCTCCTCAGTGTCTGGCTCTTACGCGTGCTCGCCTTGCCCACGGTTCGCGACCCTATCGGACACCGCTGCCAGTCGGCGCCTCCGTACGAAGCCATCGTCAGGCCTTTGCGCCAAGCCTGCCACCAGGATACGATCTAGTCAGTCTAGACAGAAATGGATCGACTGGCATGCTCTGGCAAGTGCAGGAGGCGAAGCAGCGGTTCAGCGAATTGCTCCGCGCCGCCAGGACGAACGGTCCGCAGATAGTTACCCGCCATGGGGAGGAGGTAGCCGTGGTCATCGATGTGTCCGAGTTCCACCGGCTTCGGGGTGACGTGCCGGATTTCAAGGACTTCCTTCGTTCCGGGCCCGATTTTGAGGATCTTGATCTGACCAGGAGCCGCGAGCTTCCGCGGGAAATCGATTGGACCGATGCCGAGTGACCTATCTCCTCGATACCAACGTGGTATCGGAGCTACGGAAACATTCCCCCGACCACAATGTCCTGGCGTGGTACGAGGATGTCCCCGGTACCCAGCTCTTCCTGAGTGTCCTTACCCTCGGTGAGATCCGGATGGGCGTCGAGCGGGCACGCGGCAAGGATCCCGCAAAAGCCGCCACGCTCGAGAACTGGCTTACCCGGCTGCAAACGGTCTACAGCGACCGCATCGCATATGTGGACGCCGCCATCGCGGACACCTGGGCGCGACTGTCCGTTCCCGATCCTCTACCGGTTATAGACGGCCTGCTGGCCGCTACGGCCTCCGTACGAAAGTGGACCCTTGTTACCCGCAATACGGCTGACGTCGAACGGTGCGACGTGCGCCTCCTCAACCCGTTCCAACCCCGCTGACGCCCTTCAGCTCTCAGGCCGCTCGAGCCTCAGGCCGCCCGAGCCTCAGGCCAAGCCTCAGGCCGCTCGAGCCAGGCGGCGTAGCGCCAGCTCGGCCAGCATCGCGGCGCCGTCGGGCAGCACGCCGTCGTCGAACACCGCGTGGGCCGAGTGGTTGGACGGCGCGGTTTCCGGGTCGCGATCGCGCGGGCAGGCGCCGAGCATGACGAACGCGCCGGGCACCTGCTCCAGCACGAAGGAGAAATCCTCCGCGCCGGTCAGCGGATTGTCAGCCGGCTGATTCCACTGCGATCCGAACAAGTCGTTGACCGTCGCCTCGGCGAACGCCGCCTCCGCCGCGTCGTTAACGGTCACCGGGTACTCGGTGAGGTACTTCACGTCCGCGGCCAGGCCGTGCGCGCCGGCCGTGTCCCTGATGAGCTGCGGCACCAGTTGGCGCAGCGCGTTCCGCGCCTCCGGACTGTAGGACCGCGCGGTCGCGAGGAACGTGGCATCGTCCGGTATCACGTTGTCTACGGTGCCCGCGTGGAAGCTGCCCACGGTGACGACCACCGGATCGAAGACATCGAACTTCCGCGTGACCATGGTCTGCAACCCGATCACCATCTCGCACGCGACCGGGATGGGGTCGGCGCATCGGTGCGGTTGAGAGGCGTGCCCGCCGCTGCCCTGCACGGTGACCGCGATCTGGTCCGCGGCCGCCAGCATGGGGCCTGGCCGGGTCGAGAACACACCGGACGGCAGTTTGCTCGACACCACGTGCAGCGCGTACGCCGCGGCGGGGTGGCCGCCCGCGGCCTCCAGCACGCCCTCGGTGATCATGTGCCGGGCGCCTGAGTAGCCCTCCTCGCCGGGCTGGAACATGAAGATGACCGATCCGGGCAACTCGGCCCGGCGGGCACTGAGCAGCTTCGCGGCCCCGGCCAGCATGGCCACGTGCAGGTCGTGCCCGCATGCGTGCATGGCGCCGTCATGCCGGGATGCGTAGTCCACGTCGGCCGCCTCGGTGATGGGCAGCGCGTCCATGTCGCCACGCAGCAGCACGACCGGCCCGGGCCTGCCGCCGCGTAGCACCGCCGTCACCGAGCTGAGGCTGTTACCGGTGGTGATCTCGAGCGGCAGCCCGTCCAGCGCGCTCAGTATCTTCTGCTGAGTCTTCGGGAGCTCCAGGCCGATTTCCGGTTCGCGGTGGATCGCTCGTCGCAATTCGGCGATCTCGGCGGCGATCTTCGCGGCGTCATCACGCACTGGCACGGTTCCTCCCCGAGGGACAACGTGGCGGAAGCCATATCGTCTCATGTCCCGGCATCCCCGGCGATCCCCGGCGATCCCCGTACAAGCCGGATAGGCGTCAGTCGCCGGCCTCGGGATCACCCGCGCGGATGGTCAGCACGCCCTCGACTTCCTGCAGCAGAGCGGCCAGGTTGGTGACCGACCCCTTGCCGTACACATCGAGCTCAACGTCGACGATGCCGCTCGTACTGCGTCCCCTGATGGTTCTCGTACCGTCTTCGCCGAGGATGTTGACCTCGGCGACGCGGAACCGTTGCGCGGCGCACACCTCGAGCACCCGCCGCAGTACCCCGCGGCCGTCCTCGTACGCCAGCTGCAGGGTCGACGCGCCGCTGCCCACCACAGGTAGCCGCCGGATCAGCGCGGGCATCGGGTACAACGCGACGAAGTACGCCGCCGTGACGGCGATCGCGAGCCCGGCCAGCCCGCCGCCGCAGGCCATCCCTATCGCCGCCACCAGCCAGACCACGGCGGCCGTGGTCAGTCCCCGCACCGCGTCCCGGCGGACGAAGATGATGCCCGCGCCGAGGAACCCGATGCCGGACACGATCTGCGCGGCGACCCGGGACGGGTCGAGGGTGATACGGCCGGCCAGCACGACGTCGCTGAACCCATACTTGCTGACCAGCATGAAAAGTGCCGCTGCCACGCCTACCAGCGTGTGCGTCCGCAGGCCGGCCGACTTCTGCCGGTATTCCCGCTCGAGCCCGATGAGTGCGGACAGCACGAAGGCCAGCCCCAGTTCCCCGAACTGGACCAGTCCCTGTCCGCCCGATATGCCCGGCATGATCGGTTCTACTTCCATACCCTGGATGTTTTAACCACATCGCTGGATCTATCAGGTCCACAACGGGGAAATCGTCGGTAATCCTGCCCGAAATCGGGCAGAAAATTTGTCTAATCCGACGCCGGCACGATAAGCAGTAGGTCATGGTCGGCGACTCCTTCCCGCAGGACCTGGTCCGTTACCTGGCCGCGTCCACCGGTCTGCCGCAGCCGACGACGGTCCGGGTCGTCGCCGATATCAACGCCTACTACAACGAGACCATCGAGGCCTACGTCCGCAGGCGCCACGCCGAGCTACGCGCCAAGAACCGTAAGAACGACGAAATCTGGCCTCAGATCGCGGCCGAGCTCGTGAACCGCAGGTTCACCGCGCCGGACCTGACTCAGCGCCAGCTGCGCCGCATCGTCTATGGATAACGACAGGGGAGCAACCATATGTGCGGGATCGTTGGTTACATCGGCCGCCGGGACGCGACACCGGTCCTACTCGAAGGGCTGCGCAGCCTGGAGTACCGCGGCTACGACTCGGCCGGTCTCGCGGTCGTCCACCGCAACCGGCTCCAGGTCACCAGAACGGCGGGCCGCGTTCAGGACCTCCGCGACCGGCTCGATGGCAAGACGGCTACCAAGGCGACAATCGGCATCGGCCACACCCGCTGGGCCACCCACGGCGAGCCGAACGAGACCAACGCCCATCCGCACACCGATACCGCGGGCCGCATCGCGATTGTCCACAACGGCATCATCGAGAACGCGGAGCAGCTCCGCGACCAGCTCACCGGCCAGGGTGTCAAGCTGGTCAGCGACACCGACACCGAGGCGCTCGCGCACATGATCGCGGCCGAGGCCACCGAGGGCGTCACGCTGGAGGATGCCGTCCGCCGTGCGCTGCGCCACGTGGAAGGCACTTACGGCCTGGTAGTGCTTGATATTTTTCAAACGAACGAACTGGTCGTCGCCCGCAATGGCAGTCCGCTTGTTCTGGGCATTGGCGATGGCGAGATGTTCGTCGCCTCGGATGTCGCGGCGCTCGTCCGGCACACCAAGCAGGTGGTCTACCTCCAGGATGGCGAGGTGGCGACGGTACGCGCCGCCGATTACCGCACGGTGTCGCGGCCGACGACGGTCGAGGCCGAGGCCGGTGACTTCGAGCTCGGCCCCTCCTACCAGGACTTCATGCGTAAGGAGATTCACGAGCAGCCCGAGGCGCTGCGCCGGGCGCTGCGGGGTCGGCTGGATGAGCGGTTCGCGACGGCCCGGCTGGGCGGGATCAACCTGGACCCCCGCCAGCTTCGCTCGATCCGGCAGGTCAAATTCCTCGGGTGCGGCTCGGCCTACTATGCGGGCCAGATGGGCGCGGTCCTGGTTGAGGAGCTGGCCCGTATCCCCTCGGACGCCGAGCCGGCCTCGGAGTTCCGGTACCGGAACCCGGTCGTGGACCCGGACACGCTGTATGTGGCGGTCAGTCAGTCGGGGGAGACCGCGGACACGCTCATGGCGGTGCAGGAGCTCAAGCGCAAGGGCGGCCAGGTCATCGGCGCGGTCAACGTGGTCGGCAGCGCGATCGGCCGGGAATGCGGCAGCGGTGTCTTCCTCCACGCCGGTCCGGAGATAGCGGTCGCGTCCACCAAGGCGCTGACCAACATGGCCGGGTCGTTCGCGATGCTGGCTCTGCTGCTCGGCCGGGTCCGCGACCTGTCCGCGGCGGCCGGCCAGCGGATAGTCTCCGGCCTGCGGGCGCTGCCGGATCAGATAGCGCAGGTCCTCAGCGACGAGGACGACATCGCCGAAGTGGCCCGGCGGTTCGCGGACGCCGAGCATATGTTCTTCATCGGCCGGGTCCGCGCCTGGCCGGTCGCCCGGGAGGGCGCGCAGAAGCTGAAGGAGGTCTCCTACGTGCATGCCGAGGCCTACCAGGCCTCTGAGCTGAAGCACGGCCCGCTGGCCCTGATCAATTGCTCGATGCCGAGCGTGGTCCTGGTGCCGGCCGACGAACTGGTGGCCAAGAACATCTCCACGATCGAGCAGATCAAGGCTCGCGGCGGCCCGGTCATCGCGGTGACCAGCGCCGATCTGCCCGCGGACCTGGCTGATGCCACGATCCGCATCCCGCGTGCCGAGCCAGAGCTCGAACCGCTGCTGCTGAACGTGCCGCTACAGTTGCTCGCCTATCACGTGGCGGCCAAACTGGGCCGCGACATAGACAAGCCGCGCAACCTGGCCAAGAGCGTCACCGTCGAGTAGTGAGGGCAGCACCCATCGCTACCACGATGACGGCCAGCCCGGCGAGCACGTAGATCTCGCTGTACACGAGCGCCTTGGTGCCCAGGTGAAGCCAGCCGGTGCTGGGCACGCTGCGGGCCAGGCGGGCCCATCCGATGGCCGCCAGCCCGGCGACCGCCGCGGTGCCGAGCACGGTCAGCGCCAGCGGCCGGCGGTCCCGGCCTCGGTAGAGCGCGACGGCGGCGAGGGGCAGCGCCGGTATGGCGAGGACCCAGTGGTGACTCCACGAGATGGGCGATATGAGCAGGCCGGTGACCGCACACAGTGCGAATCCAGTGGCCTCGTCGCCGCGGCCGTAGGCCCGTCCGGCGAGCAGGAGTCCCGTGACGGCGATCAGCGCCGCCATGACGAGCCATGCCGACCCTGGATGGGCAGTGCCGAACGTCCGGGCCATGGCGCCCAGCAGGCTCTGGTTCTCGACATCCTGCACCTGTGCGATGTGGTCCGGACTCAGGAACATCCCGCCCCAGTAATGAGCCGAACTGGCCGGCAGGACGAGAAAGGCGAGCAGGACGGTCGCCGCGAACGCGGCCGCCGCGACCGCGGCGGCGTTGGATTTGCCTGGGCCTCCGGCCGCGGCGCGGTAGCGACGGGTCACCAGCAGGTAGACGGCGAAGATCGCCGGGGTCAGCTTGATGCCGGCCGCCACCCCGATCGCCGCGCCCTTCCAGCGTGAGTCTTCCTCCTGGCGCAGGTCGAACAGGACGGCGGCATCGATCCACAGATCGATCTGGCCGTAGGTCAGCGCCGTGCGGACCGGTTCCAGCCAGATCGCGACCGCGGCGGTGCCGAGCGCGGCGATGATCGCCTGCCGCGGCGCGAGCCGCGTGACCGGCGACGGCAGCCGTAGCGCGAGGTACAAGATGACGGGCAGCGCGAGAACGCTGCCGGCCGTCAGCACGGCGGCGGCGAGGCTGAACGGGATCACGGTTCCCGGGACGAAAACCAGCGCGGCGAACGGCGGGTAGGTGAACGACAGCCAGTAGTATCGCGGCTGGTACACGTCTATCCCGTGCAGCGCCGCGCTGGCGCCCATCCGGTACACGTGGAGGTCAACGAAGTTCGCCCGGCTGGCCGCCGCGTAAGAACAGCAAAGCGCTGCCGACCCCAGGTAGGCAGCGCCCAGTGCCACCGCGGCCCAGATCACCGGATGGCCCCGCGTACCCCCCGTCCCGGCCGCGTCGGCCCCATCGCCCACAGCCCTTCACCCTAGCCCGCACCCCCGGGGAGAGCGACCCAGGTTGCGCGGAGCGGGCCGAGCGTGCGGCTCGGCCGACTCCGTAGTGAACGCTGAGCTACTATCCGAGCGGTAGCGCTCTGTGACTATCTGGCTGCGGGCGCCGCTCGTTGCCCGCGCCGGCCGTCGCGCGATCCCCTCCCCTGAACCCGCGACCTGAGCGCAAATCGCCTGCTCAGCCCCAAGTGGTACGCATTTGTCCGCTCCTCTCCGAGGGTGTCCCGCGGCACGTGCGGCTTCCCCAGCATATGCACGCGGGGTAATCGTCGCATGTCAATGACCATTTATCCCGCAACTTGGCCTTTCATGCAGGCAAATGCCGCTCAATAGTGTCCAAGATGGCTATGAGCGAGTTATGGTAGCTATACGGAGCTAGTCACTTACGGTGAGCTGCGACTAGACAGGAACACTGCCGCGTCCCATCCGGATCGGTGATATATGACAGTCTCATCCCTTACTCGCCGGGTGCTGGCGCGCACGGACGTCCGGAAATGGACCTGGTGGCAGCTGCCCCGGCTGCCGCGATGGTACATCGGCGCCGTCCCCGTGGTAGCGCTCGGCATGGTGGCCTTCGCGGCATCCCAGACCGTCTGGCGGTCATCGGACCTGTCCAAGTTCGGTCTGCTGCTGGGCTGCGGGATGATCTCTGTCGCCGCCACGCCGCGCATAGCGTACGGTCAAGGCCAGATGGTGCGGGATTTCCTGACGGTATGGGTGCTCCCCGTCGCCATCTTGCTTCCGCCTGTCTACGCGATGCTGACCCCGGCTCCGCTTCTCGTGCTTACCCAGTGGCGCATCCATCGGGGTGTCGTGTACCGGCGCGTATTCACGGCGGGCGCCATCAGCATGGCATACGGCGTCGCGTCGCTGACGTTCCACGCCATCCCGCCTTCGTTCGCGGGACCGTCCATAGGAGCGGGCACGCACGCGCTCACCTGGACGCTCGCCGTCGCCGCTTGCGAGATAGTGGGCTGGCTGGGCCATCACATCTTCCTGGTGAGCGCCATCAAGCTGTGCGATCCCACCGCGCGCCTGACCGTCATGGAACTGAACGGCGAGGCGCTGCACGCCGACTTCGCCCAGATCGATCTTGGCCTCGTGACTACCGTGGTGATCGGTGTCAATCCCGTGCTCGCCATCTTCGCGGTACCCACCGTGCTGCTGGCACGCAGGTTCATGATGCACGCGCAGCTGCTGGCCAAGTCGCGGCTCGACAACAAGACCGGTCTGCTCAACGCGTCCACCTGGGAGAGCGAGGCAGAGGCCGAGATCGCGCGGGCGATCAGGACCGGTTCCCCGGTCTCGGTCGCGCTGGTCGACATCGATCACTTCAAGGTGGTCAATGACACATATGGTCACCTGGCCGGGGACCTGGCCCTGCGGGCGGTGAGCGACGCGATCCGCGAGCACCTGCGCAGTTACGACGTCGCCGGGCGGTTCGGCGGCGAGGAGTTCGTGTTGCTGCTGCCGCAGGCCGATGAGGCCGACGCGCTGAGCATCGCCGAACGGCTCCGGACCCATATCGCCAGCATGCCGATTCCGATCGACGCCCCGACCGGAGGCCGATCCACCCCCGCGGGCACTTGCGTCCGGCTCACGGTGTCGGTGGGCATCGCCGCGCTGGACGGAACCGCGCGTGAGCTGACCGACCTGCTGGCCGCCGCAGATTCCGCGCTGTACTACGCCAAGGAGAACGGCCGGAACAAGACCCACGCGGTGGCCGCCGTGGGCCTGCGCTGACCGGGCCGCTTAGCGCCCGGCCACCAGCGGCTCTGGCTCTATTAAGCCCGGATTCCCTGGCAGCGGCTGCTCGCACCAGACGACCTTGCCGGTCCCGGTGCGGCGGGCACCCCACCGCTTGGCGAGCTGCCGCACGACCTGCAAGCCACGACCGTTCTCGTCCTCGCCGTTGGCCTGGCGCAGCCGCGGCAGCGCGCCCGAGCTGTCCAGCACCTCACAGACAAGGGCCCGCTCGTTCACGAGCCGGAGCGTCACGTCGCCGCGGGAGTACCGCATCGCGTTGGTGACAAGCTCCGAGACGAGCAGCTCCGTGGTCGGGAGAAGGTCCCCGAGGCCCCACCGCTCCATCGGCTCACGTATCGCCGCACGCGCCTGGCGCACCGAGGTCAGCTTCGCCGGCAGCGTCCAGGCCGCGTAGTTCTCCGGTGGCAGGCGGCGCAGCCGGGCGATGAGCACGGCTATGTCATCCCGCTCCTGGTCGCCGTAGACCCCGTCAAGGGTCGCCTTGCACAGGTCTTCGAGCGGCTTTTCCGGCGAGCCGGGACCGAAGATGCTCTCCAGCCGGGCGAGCCCGTCGCTGATGTCCCGGCCCTTGTTCTCCACCAGGCCGTCGGTGTACAGCACGAACAGGCTGCCGTCCTCCACGCTGAAGTGGCGGCTTTCCACCTCGCCGTCGCCGATGCCGAGCGGCGGACACGGCGGCACGTCCAGCAGCTCGTTGGTGCCGTCCGGGTGGACGAGCAATGGCGGCAGATGGCCCGCCACCGCGACCTCGCATTCGCCGCTCACCGCGTCGAAGACGGCGTAGGCGCACGTGGCGAAGTGCGGTTCCCGCTCGCCCATCGTCTGCATGAGCTCGTCCAGCTGCAGCAGCGCCTCGGCGGGCGGCAGCTCGAGCATGGCGAGCGTGTGTATGGCGGTGCGCAGGCGCCCCATCGTGACCGCGGCTCGCACGCCGTGACCGGCGACGTCTCCCACCACGAGGGCGACACGCGCACCCGGCAGCGCGATTGATTCGTACCAGTCGCCGCCCACCTCGACCAGCTTGCTGCCCGGCAGGTACCGGTGCTTGACCTCGACCGAGGACGGCGCCGACAGGCCGGTGGGCAACATGCTCCGCTGGAGGGTCAGCGCGGTCGCGTGCTCCCGGTTGTAGCGGCGCGCGTTGTCGATGAAGACCTGGGCCTTGGTCGCGAAATCCTTGCCGAGCTGGACATCGTACGCGTCGAACCGGCGGAAGCCCTCCTGCCGGATGCAGGCGAAGAACCCGAGCATGGCACCGCTGTGGTCGAACAACGGCAACAGGATCATGGAAGCGCCGGACAGCAGCTTGGACACCGGCCGGCGCCGCCACGCCTTGGCGATCTTCCCCGCCTGGCCATCGGTGATGGTCGCCTCGAGGACCGGCTGCCCGGTTTCCATGCACCGGTAGTACGGCGACTCGGGCGGATAGCGCAGGATCTCGCCGGTGGGGAACGCCGCCTCCCACGCTGGGTCGTTCCGGTCGTGGGCGAGCGTGATGCGCCGGAGCTGGTGCGACCCGTCCGGGCCGTGCGCGGGCATTTCCTCGTTGCCCACCAGGCTCTCCAGCAGGAGCAGCTCTCCGGTGTTGCAGAACGACGGGACGAGCGCGTCCATTAGCTTGCGGGCCACGTGATCGATGTCGAGCGTGTCGCCGATCCGGGTGAACGTGTCGTCAAGCATGTGCTTGCGCATGACCGCCGGGTCGACGAACCGCTCCTGCTTCGGCACCGGGATGCGGAGCAGGGCCAGGGCAGCCAGGCTGGTGCCGCTGGCTCGCATCGGATGAACGGTGACCACCGCTTCGGCCTCGGGTCCGTCCCGGGTGTCGATGGTCAGCATCGCGCTGCCCTCGCGATCGGAACGGATCGCCTCGAGCAGTCCGTTTACCGCGGTGTTGGACTGGCCTGGGCCTCCGGCCGCGGTGCTGGATTGGCCTGGGCCTCCGGCCGAGGCGTCCCCGTCCGCGCTCCGGCTACTTGACGCATTCGCCTGTGTGCCCGCCGTGAGCTCGCTAAGCTGAGCGCCCAGTAGCTCGTCCGGCTTGCGCGCCAGGATCTGCGGCGCGATCCGGTCGTGCTGGACGATCCGGCCGTCGTAGTCGATGCCGAGGATCAGGGTCCGCACCGAGGAAGTCGACGGGGAAACCGGGCTCTCGTCGGAAACCGGGTCCGACGGCGCGCCGTTCCGAGCGGTGACCTCGTGCACGCGGCGGGCATGGTTAACCGGGACATCGCCCTCGGGATGACTAGTCCCGAGCGCGTTGTCCTTCGCCGTCACGCCGGATGTCACGTGCTGTCTCCTGATGGCATCGCTGGCTGCGCTCATGTCAAGTATGGGCCACCGACAGTGCGTTCTGACAGGACTTCCGATCACTCACCTTTGTCCGGAAAATCACCTTTGCGCATTTATGACCGAACTTCCGTGACGAGATAGCACCCTTGGTGCTCATAACGTCCGATGAAGTGTGGAACATATTGACCGGAAAGCGTGATGTCTGGTAACCCGGCCAGACATCGGCCGCAACCTCTAGTTCCAGTTGACTACACCTCGCTGTCACCCACGGACTATCCGCATCACACCCCCGCCGCGGCCTCACCGCAGCCCCCATCCTTGCCACCACGATCCTGAGCCCCCACCGGGCCATCCACCGTATTACCGAGCTCGAAAACGAGGACCTGTCACCCCGCCACCAGTAAGACCCTGCTTGAGAACGCGATTCTGACGGCACCGATGGTGCCATCGGCACGCTCGAATCGGACAAATTGCCTTGGAGGGCGGCACCGATGGCCCCATCGGTGTTCTCGCGGCGGCCGCTTCATCTGACCGAGCGGGGCTTCCAAACAGGTTCTAAGCGGTCATCGCGGGTGCACGGTGCTCGCGGGTCGAGTAGTCCCGCGGCGAGCGAGGCCAGCTTGGCGGGTCGAGTAGCCCCCCGCGGCGAGCGTCAGCGAGCTTCGCGGGTCGCCTGGCCGCGAAGGTCCGCAGGGCCTTCCGGCCAGGTGACACTAACGGCGGGAAGCGTCGCAGGCGGGGGGTCGGGGGTTGGTTTCCACCCCTCAGAAAACACAGTTCCTCGAGCGCGGCCACGGTGCTGGCCGGATCGGTGTGGTGCACACCGGTCATGCCGCAAGCTACCGCGGCCGCGACGTTCGCATCGACGTCGTCGATGAACACGCACTCCCGCGGGTCCAGGCCGAGCGTGGCCGCGGCGTGCCGGAAGATCTCCGGCTCCGGCTTGCGCATACCGACCTCGCCGGAGATCACCACGGTGTCGAACAGCGCGGGAAAGTCCGCTCGCGGGTACTCATCGCAGCCCCAGGAGTTCGATAGCAGCGCGGTGCCGTATCCCGCGCCGCGCAGGGCTCGGATCAGCTCATACATGGCAGGCACCGGCACACTCGCGGCGAACATCCGCCTGAGCAGGCCTGCCGCGATGACCGGCTCGCCGTTCGTGCTCAGCAACCGGGTGGCCAGGGTGTTCTCGAATTCCGCTATGGAGCACTCACCGCGCTCCAGCGCATGCACCGGGTTGGGCGTGCCGTCAGTACCGTAAGCTCCGGCGACCCACGGACGCATGACGGCCGTATAGCTCTCCCAATCGATGCTGTCGGCCTCGATCCACGCCCGGACCGTGGTCAGTATCGGTGTGGTGAGGACCCCGCCCCAGTCCGTGATGACCCCCCGGATCAGAGAGGCTCGGGGGGATGGCATCCCCGCGTCAGCACTACGCGTATCGTTCACCACGATAACGATCGTAGGTCGTCGATACACATAGCGGAAAATCCCTCACATACGCCACATGAAGGCTCGATGACCGGCAGGAATGTCGGTGGGTTGCGCTACAACGAGACCATGCACGTTGCGAGCCAGGATTCTCCACGACCCGAGCAGCCGGCACCACGGCTGGCCGCGGTGCCGGATGCTTCTCCGCCTTACGACTGCGAGGCGCATGGCGCCGAACGCCAAGTGCCCGGGGAACTAGCGTGCCCCGGTCTACCTGAGGTGGCGGCGTTCCCACCCGGCCGGCTCGCGGCTGCTCCCGTGCCGCCGGACAAGTCGCGCCCCGGGGCGGCGTGGCCGGGGACGGTCTGGCCACGGCGGTTCGCCCAGGCGATCGTCGAGACAGTGGCGGGTTCACGTCCGTTCCGGCAGGTCATTCCCTCGACCACGGAACAGGTCCAGGCACGGATCCAGCAGCTCATGCCGCTGCTGCGCACCGGGACCGGGGTCAGGATCCGGCGGATCCTGACGTCATGGACTGACGCGGATGTGGTGGAGGTGACGGTTATCGCCGGGTTCGGTCCGCGGACGCGGGCGCTCGCCATGCGCTTCGAGCACCAAGCCGCGCGGACCGCGGCGGTGGGGGCGGTGGGTCTGCCGCCGCGTCCCGCGCGCTGGCTATGTACCGATATCGAGACCGCCTGAACGCGAGGTCAACGCGACGCGCCGGTTACGCGTCAGGGCGCATCCGCGGGTCGCCGTGGCACCGCTTGAACTTGCGGCCAGAGCCGCACGGGCACGGATCGTTGCGGCCGACGTGCTCGAAGTCAGCGCCACCGGATGGCCCCTGGCTGGTCTGCACCTGCGCACCGCCGTCGACGGAAGGTCCCGAATACTGCATCTGCTGCTGCCGTCTGGGTGCGAGCCCAGCCGGAATCGGCGCGCCGGGCGCCCCGGAGCCCTCGGGGGGCGCGCCTGCCGTCCTGGCGTGCGCTCCGCCCCGTCGCTGTGTGGTGCGGCCACCTCCGCCGCCACCGGACGCCGGACGGCCCGCAGTCGCGCCCTGTCCCGGAACCGCGCCGGTTGGTTGCGGCTGCGGCCGCTGCTGGGCGCGCTGCTGCGGTTGCTGCGGTTGCTGCTGTGGCGCCCCGACCGCCGACTGCGGCGCACTCGCGCTGAAGGCGGGCGGCACGGTCCCGTCCGCCGCCTCCTCGACGATCGGATTCTCCTGGAACTGCACCTGCGCGTTGAACAGCAGGCCGACGGACTCCTCCTTGATCCCGTCCATCATCGCGGTGAACATGTCGTAACCCTCGCGCTGGTATTCCACCAGCGGGTCACGCTGCCCGTAGCCGCGCAGGCCGATCCCTTCGCGTAGGTAGTCCATCTCGTAGAGGTGTTCACGCCACTTGCGGTCAAGGACGGACAGCACCACCCGGCGCTCGAGCTCCCGCATGATCTCCGGCCCGTACTCCGCCTCCCGGCGCTCGTAGGCGCCCTGCGCGTCGGCCTGGATCGCCTCGGTGAGGAACTCACCCGAGAGCCCGGCGAGTTCCCCGCCCGCTTCGTCGACCACGTCCTGGACCGAGATGCTGATCGGATACAGCTGGGCAAAGGCGCGCCACAGCTTGTCCAGATCCCACTCTTCCGGATACCCGTCGGACGTCGCGCCGACCACGTACCCGGTCACAACCTCGTCGATCATCCCGCTGATCTGCTCACGGAGGTCAGCGCCCTCGAGCACCCGGCGCCGCTCCCCGTAGATGACCTGGCGCTGCCGGTTCAGCACGTCGTCGTACTTGAGCACGTCCTTGCGGATCTCGAAGTTCTGCTGCTCAACCTGGGTCTGCGCCGACCTGATCGTGCGGGTGACCAGCTTGGACTCCACCGGCACATCGGCCGGGATGTTGAGCCGTTCCATGATCGCCGCGACCCGCTCGGAGTTGAACATCCGCATCAAGTCGTCTTCCAGCGACAGGTAGAAACGGGTCTCTCCCGGGTCACCCTGCCGGCCACCACGACCGCGGAGCTGGTTGTCGATCCGCCGTGACTCGTGGCGTTCGGTGCCCAGCACGTAAAGGCCGCCCGCCAGCAGCACCTGCTCGTGCTCGGTCGTGACCGCCTGCTTGGCCGCGGCCAGGGCCGCCGCCCACTCACGCTCGTACTCTTCCGGCGTCTCGGTCGGCGACAGGCCGCGCTTGTGCAGCTCAACGTCGGCAATGAAGTCAGGGTTACCGCCGAGCATGATGTCGGTACCGCGACCCGCCATGTTGGTGGCGACGGTGACCGCGCCGTTCCGGCCCGCCTCGGCGACGATGGCCGCCTCACGTTCGTGGTACTTGGCGTTCAGCACGTTGTGCTCGACGCCACGCAGCTTCAGCATCCGCGACAAGATCTCGGACTTCTCGACGCTGGTGGTGCCGACCAGAATGGGCTGGCCCTTGCGGTTCCGCTCGACGATGTCCTCGACGCAGGCCTCGAACTTGGCCTGCTGAGTCTGGTAGACGACGTCGGCCTGGTCGTCCCGGATCATCGGCATGTTGGTCGGAATCGGGACCACGCCGAGCTTGTAGATCTGGTGGAACTCGTTGGCCTCGGTGATCGCCGTACCGGTCATGCCGGACAGCTTGTCGTAGAGACGGAAGTAGTTCTGCAGCGTGATAGTGGCGAGCGTCTGGTTCTCGTCCTTGATCGCGACGCCCTCTTTGGCCTCGATGGCCTGATGCATGCCCTCGTTGTAGCGACGTCCGTGCAAAATGCGCCCGGTGAACTCGTCCACGATCAGGACCTCGCCGTTCATCACGACGTAGTCCTTGTCTCGCTTGTACAGCTCCTTGGCCTTGATCGCGTTGTTGAGGAAGCTGACCAGCGGCGTGTTGACCGGGTCATAGAGGTTGTCGATGCCGAGCCAGTTCTCGACCTTCTCCACACCGGACTCGAGGATGCCGACGGTCTTCTTCTTCTCGTCGACCTCGTAATCGCCCTCGCCGTCTTCGCCGCGGCGCAGCCGCGGCGCGAGCTTGGCGAACTCGGTGTACCAGCGGGCGCTCTGTTCGGCGGGACCGCTGATGATCAGCGGCGTCCGCGCCTCGTCGATGAGGATGGAGTCGACCTCGTCCACGATCGCGTAGTGGTGGCCGCGCTGCACGCACTCCTCGAGCGACCAGGCCATGTTGTCGCGCAGGTAGTCGAAGCCGAACTCATTGTTGGTGCCATAGGTGATGTCCGCCGCGTACTGGACCCGGCGCTGGTTCGGCTCCATCTGGGCCAGGATCACGCCAACCTCGAGGCCAAGGAAACGGTGCACCCGGCCCATCCACTCGGCGTCACGCTTGGCCAGGTAGTCGTTGACGGTGACGACATGAACGCCGTCGCCCGCCAGAGCATTGAGGTAGGCCGGGAACACGGAAGTGAGGGTCTTACCTTCACCGGTCTTCATCTCGGCGATGTTGCCCATGTGGAGGGCCGCCGCGCCCATCAGCTGGACATCGAAGGCCCGCTGGCCAAGGGTGCGATTGGCCGCCTCCCGGGCCGCGGCGAACGCCTCCGGCAGGAGGTCGTCGAGGGTTTCGCCGTCGGCGTAGCGTTGCCGGAACTCATCGGTCAGCGCGCGCAGCTCCGAGTCGGTCATAGCGGCGAACTCGGACTCGATCGAGTTGATCTGCTCGCTGATCCGCTTCAGCTTGCGCAGGATTCGCCCTTCACCTGCGCGAAGGACCTGATCAATTATGACTGGCACTTCTCGTCGCGCTCCTCAGCGGATCGTCTAACCTCATCAACGGATGGGTGACCGCAACCGGTTCCGGTCCACCGTCCCTACCGTCCGGATGTCATCGTAGGCGAGATGGGACACTAAACCGAGTCGCATGCCTGTGATGGGGCCGGCTGCTGACCAGTCTGGCACTTCCCGGAGAATAATAGGAGCGGCACCGAAGAGAGGAGTACGGCGTGGCCGATCAGGCGGTATCAAACCGCACGGACATGGTTGCGGGTGACTCCGCCCATCATGGGCCGTCCCACCACGGTCGTCCAACCTCCTGGGTAGCGGTCGCGATCATCGTGATCGGTTTCATAGTCGGCGGCATCGCCTTGCCCATCGGACCCACCTGGTGGCTGTTCTGGGTCGGCGTGGGGATCGTCGTGGTCGGGGTAATCGTCGCCACGGCCAGCCGCATGCTCGACGACTGGTATTAGAAGTGCCGCCAACGCCTGGGCGCCTGGGCGCCCGGGCGCTCGGCCTTCGGCGCGCGAAAATGTCAGACCCTAGGGCTACGCTCGGCGGGTATGGGGCTGACGCTCGGGCTGGACGAGGTCCGGCGGATTACGCTGCGGTCGCAGGGGTTTCTGGGCGCCGCGTCGCGGCGCGGCGGGATCGCCGGGATGCTCAACCGGATCGGTGCCGTGCAATTGGACACGATCAGCGTGCTGGCGCGGTCGCACGAGCTTGTGGCCTACGCCAGGCTCGGCCCCATCGGCCGGGATCGGATCGAGCGAGCTTACTGGCACCCCCGAAAGCCGGCGACCTTCGAGTACTGGGCGCACGCGGCTTGCATACTGCCCATCGAGGAGTGGCCGTTCTACGCGTTCCGCCGCCGCACGTTCCGTGCGCGGGGACTGCGCTGGCATCAGGTCTCGGAGACCGCCTGCAAGCAGGTCCTGGCCCGGCTGGCGGCGGACGGGCCGCTGACCGCGACCGAGCTGGGAGGCGCCAAGGGCGGAGGTCCATGGTGGGACTGGTCGGAGGTGAAGATCGCAGCCGAATGGCTGCTCGATATCGGCGAAGTGGTCTGTGTGCGGCGCACCGGCTGGCGGCGCGTATATGACCTGCCCGAGCGGGCATTGCCGGCGGACCTACTCAACGGCGAGCTGACCGATCAGGAGTGCCTCAGCCGCCTGCTGACGGTCACCGCCCGGGCGCTCGGCGTGGTGACCCGGCCGGATTTTGTCGACTACCACCGGCTGAGCACGTTCCTGAACGGCCAGCCGCAGCCCTCAGCCGTCATTCTGGACGCGGCCGCCGAGGCGGCGGGCCTGACCCCGGTCACCATCGCCACCGAGCCCAAGGCACTACCCGGCGGCCGGGCGGGAAAGGCCAGTCAGGTGACGGCCTGGGCTGATCCCGCCGCGCTGGCCGCCGAGGCCGCGGCCGGACCCGAACGGAACCGGGTCACGCTGCTGTCGCCCTTCGACTCGCTGATCTGGGATCGGAAGCGGACGTTGCGCATGTTCGGCTTCGAGCACAGCCTCGAGGCATACGTGCCGAAGGAAAAGCGGGTTCACGGCTACTTCACCATGCCGCTGCTGGCCGGCGGCCGCCTGGTCGGACGGGTCGATCCGGCTCGGGACGGCACGACGCTCGTCGCGCGGAAGGTGTCGCTGGAGCGAGCCTCGGCGGCAGCGCCCATGGCTCAGGCGCTACGGGAGGCCGCCAGCTGGGTGGGATGCGACGACGTGCGCATAGAACACCTCGAGCCAGCGGAGCACGCATCCGCCCTGGCGGCCGCGCTGGCGCGCTGCTGAGCGCTTGGGAAAGCCCGCACGCGGACAGCGGGAGTCAGCGACGGGTCAGCGCAGCTCGATGAGCTTCTGCCGCACGGCGATCATCACCGCTTCCATGCGGGAGTGGATCTGCAACTTCTCCAGGATGTTCCGGACGTGGTTCTTCACGGTGTTCTCGGAGATGAACAGCTCTTTGGCGATGTCACGGTTGTTCATGCCGCGCGCCACCAGCTTGAGTACCTCCATCTCCCGCTCGGTCAGCTTCGGCGGCGGCACCCGCTGCGCCCGTTCTTCGTCGGAGTCCCGCTTGGCCAGCGTGGCGAATTCGGTAATCAGCTTGCCGGCCATCGACGGGTTGATCAGCGACTGGCCGCCATGCACCGCCCGGACCGCCTCGGCCACCTCGTCGAGTGGTATGTCTTTCAGCAGGTAACCGCTCGCGCCCGCGCGGATCGCTTCGAAGAGGTCCTCTTCCTCGTCGCTGATCGTCAGCATGACGATCTTCGCGCTCGGCGCGACCTCCTTCATCGCCCGGCAGGCCTCGATACCGCTGGTCTTGGGCATACGGATATCCATCAGCACCACATCAGGCAGCGCCTCGCCGGCCAGCGCCACGGCCTCCGCGCCGTTACTCGCCTGCCCGACAAGCTCGATGTCCGCTTCTTCCTCAAGGACCATCTCGAGCCCGCGCCGGAACAAAGCATGATCATCGGCGATGAGCACGCGGATCGGCTCCGATCGGCCGTCTCCCTCTGGTTTCCCGCCGGGGACCACCGCACGCTCACCCACGGCGCTCACTTCGCTGCCTCCAGTTTCCAGAGCGGGCTGACCTTGATCGGCATGAATGTCACGATCAGACTCTGGCCGACCGGGGGCCATGATGCAAGCCCGGGCCTGCCCAGGCAGGCCGTGGCTGAGGGGTTCGCGACGTCATCACCCCAGGCCGACCAGCGTCAATTACTCCTCGAGTCCTCAGCGGTGCCGGTGCTCTCGCGCTACTGCTCGACCAGCCGGATCACGCCGTAGTCGTATCCACGGCGGCGGTAGACGACGCTGAAGCGGTCACAGTCGCTGTCGTGGAACAAGTAGAAGTCATGGCCCACGAGTTCCATTTGCAGCAGCGCCTGATCGAGCGTCATCGGTGCGGCCGCATGCACTTTCTCGCGTACGACGAGCGGCCCGTCCCCCTCCATCTGGATGGGGACGAGGTGACCCTCGGCTTCCGCGGCGATCATGTCCTCGGCCATGTCTGGTTCGTAATCGGCTTCGTGGTCCGGGGCCTCGGCTGGGCGCGAGGCGGAATTACCGTTCAGGGTGGAACGGGCCGGAGCCGACGCGACGCCGGCCAGCACGCCCGGTAGCCGGACCGAAACGTTGTCGCCATGTCTGACTTTACGGCGGTCACAGGCTCTACGGAGTCTGGACTCGAGCTTCGCGAAGGCCATGTCCAGTGCGGTGTACTTGTCATCCGCCGCGGCCTCGGCCCGGATGGCCGGCCCCCGGGACAAGATGGTGAGCTCGACGCGTTCGCGCCGGTCGGATTGCCGTGAATGATGTTCCTTGGAGACCTCTACGTCGATCCTCATTGCCTTCTGATCGAGCTTGGCAAGCTTGGCTAGCTTGGCCGTCGCGTGCTGGCGGAATCGCTCCGGGACACTGAGGTGATGTCCCCTGACAAGGATATCCATCTAGATCCCCCTTCCAGTCCGGTTACGCTGGACGGCACTCGCCCGGCCGACCTGGTCTTCGACCCCACATCCGCCTGCGGAGGGGTTCGCGGCCTCTGTGGCCACTACTGCCCTTCTCCCTACCTGAGAAACTCTGTGTTCCCAGGAGAGGCAGGACTTACCTCTAAGCCGCACCGTGATCAGTCGACGAGAAGTCGCCTTACGTGGACCGTTTTGCCTGCGGCTGGCATCGGCTTGCCGAGCCTGGTTCCCGCTGGGAGAGCCAGGCCCCGCGCAACCACGGGCCCGGGCGAGTGCCATGACATGAACGCTAGCTCGCCAGAGCGTGAATGTCAGGAGGGACTTGTAGGCGATCAGTCGCAAATAGTAATATAACGACTGCGTAACGTCGCAGGCAGTCGAGCCGCTTCCCAATAAGCACCTGTTTTACGGCGTCCAGCCGACCGGACATCAAGGCGCACTGGCCAGAGAGATTCTGACGATCATCCGGTCCGCTGGTTCACGTCGACGGTGTGGACGGTGTCTATGGTGCCACTGATGTCGATGATATCTGCGGTGCCTATAGTGCATACGGTGCCGATGGTGCATACGGTGCCGATGGTGCATACGGTGCCGATGAAGCGAGTGAGGCGATGGAGGAATGGGGCAATGAGGCGACGAGGCGACGAGGCGACGAGGCGGATTACGCGGGCGGGATCCAGTAGACGGGTTCGGCGCCCGGGCCAATGCGCTGCCACGGACCCTCGAAGCCCGCCGAAGCCTCGAGCTGGCCATCGGTCAAGCCGACGACCACCATGTTGGCCGCGTTACCGGCGGCGATCGAAGCTACGGTCACTCCCGGCGGAGTCTGTAGCGCCGCGAGCTGCTGGCTGGCCGGACGTCCGTCAACCGGCACCTCCTGGAGCTGGCTCCCGTTGCCGTTCTTGTTCGCCACCACCAGGTGATCAGCGTCGTACCAGGCCAGAGCGCTCAGATTGGTGATCTCCGGGCCAAGCGGAACCGGCACGCGGATGGTAGGGACACCGGCCTGGGAGCCATGAGGCACTTGCTGGCTGGATATCGAGCCGTAGGGGTTGATCGCCGCCATCAGCAACTCGTTACCTGAAGGGTTCTGCACGATCATGGCGACGCGCACGCCGTCGGGCGCGACGCTCAGCGCGGTCACGTCGTAGCCGAAAGTGACCTGAACGGGTTTCCCGTTCGGCGCCACCATGGAGATGGCCCCGTCCTGCGTGAGCCACAGATCGTGCTGCCGGTCCCAGCTGATGGACGTGATAGCGGATTTGAACAGCGGCACAGACTTCAGCGCGCTCTGATTGCCGACCGGACCGATGCTCAGCGCGGTGCCACCCGCGGAAACCACCGCCACTTCTTTGCCGTCAGGTGACACAGCCACCATCGAGTACGCATTCGCCGTGGTCTTCCCGGATTTCGGCGACCGGCTCGCGTTGCCGGAATTCGCCGGGCCCGAGGGCGTCGGCTGTGCGGTGGGCGCGGCTTGGGCACATGTCACGGCTTCGCCACGGCCGGAGTGGTCAAAGATCGGCGCAGCCGGGCCAGGGGAGGCTTCCCCGGTCGAGCCGCAGGCTGATTGGGCCGCGCCATTGCCGTCGACGTAGCTGAAGCTGGCCGCCGATGACGGGTACGGATCGTACTGAGCGACCGCGCGTGCTTTAGGTGATTCCGCGCCGTCGCCCCATACACTGCCGTTCACCTGGAGTATCACGGTCTGTATCTGGGGCTGACTCACTGATACCGAGGTGAGCGTCGTGTCAAGCTCGGCCATTATGTACGGCAGGGCGGGGTCGCCGCGGGTGAGCTTGCCCTTCAGGTTAACGATGGCGGTAGGCGGATCAGCGATGACGCTGATGCCGATGTGCTGCGGAAAGACGTTCACGACCGAATCACCCAGCCACGTCTTTGTCCCAGGGCCGTTCAGCAGGGTCTCCGCCAGGTTGTTGAGCAGGTTTGTCTCGCTGGTACCGAGGGGCACGAACACTGGGTCTGGAACCAGCACCTGCCGGGACTGGTCGAAGAAGTACAGATCCTGCGGTTCCCAGGCGCGCTCGAAGTCGGACTTGTTGAGCAGCAGCGCGGGCGGCGCGGCGGAGATGCGCCACTCACCGTCCGATTTCACCAGTCTGAACGATTGGCATGGACTGCTCTGCACGGCGGATTCCGCGCAGGATCCGGCATTGCCGGCGGCCTGCTGGGCGGGCGAGCTGCCCTGAGCGACCGAGGCGTACAAGGGCCCGTTCAGCGTCGCCTGTACCTGACCGGTGACCGTCGCCGTCACCTGAGGGACAGGGCTTGACGGGTTCGGCGCCGTCACCTGCCAGCTGTGGAACACCGTAACCGCGCTGCCGGGATTCCAGGTTCTGGCCGCCTGAGGGGTCAGATACTCCCTGACCACCGCGCCGTCCGTGTAGTAGCTGGCGCTGGCGAACAGGAATCCCTCAACGATCTGCTGAGGCGACCACCCGTTTCCCGGTCCGGCGGGGAACGGCCCGACATAGTCCTGGCTCTGCCCCGCATCGGTCTGGTTGACGGGAAGCGAGCTGGGCGGGCCACTGCTCGGCATGCTCACGCAGCCGGCCAGGGACAGCGCGGCAGCAGCGGAGCCGAGCGCCAGCCATACGCGTCGCCGCTTCGGGTTAGCCACGGGAGCTCACACTGCTGATTTCGGTCCCGGGATAAGGTTCGGGCCCAGGGTAGGAGTCGGGCCGGCCGGGCGTGGCGACTATCGCCGCCTCGTCGGGGCCGAGCGGAAGCGGGGAGCCGACCAGTTCCCGGCCAGCGGTTCGCGGCAGCGTCAGCCGGAACACCGAGCCCTTGCCGCGCTCGCCCCAGGCCTGGAGCCAGCCGCCGTGCAGGTGCGCGTCTTCCAGCGAGATAGCCAGTCCCAGGCCGCTGCCGCCGGTGGTGCGAGCCCGGGCCGGGTCCGCCCGCCAGAAGCGATCGAAGACGAGTTGCTCCTCCCCTGGGCGCAGGCCCACACCGTAGTCCCGCACGGCGACCGCCACGGCGTCGCTGTCCATCGCCGCCGTAACGACCACGTCCCTGCTCTCGCCGTGCTCTACGGCGTTGACCAGGATGTTTCGCAGGATCCGCTCCACCCGGCGCCGGTCGACTTCCGCTACGCAGCCTTCGGCGGGCAACCTGAACTCAATCCGGCTGCTCCGCCGCTCCGCCAGTTGCTGGGCGTCATCGGCAGAGCGCCGGACCAGGTCGCAGACATCGACCGGTTCGGCATCAAGCGTCGCCGCACCCGCGTCGTACCGGCTGATCTCCAGCAGGTCGACCAGTAGTTCCTCGAACCGCTCGATCTGGCTCTGTAGCAGCTCCACCGAACGGGCCGCCACCGGGTCGAGTTCATCCCTCGACTCGAACAGCAGATCCGCGGCCATCTTGATGGTGGACAACGGCGTACGGAGTTCGTGCGAGACATCCGAGACGAACTGCCGCTGCACGCTGGAAAGCTCCTCGAGCTGGCGGAGCTTTTCCTGGAGGCTGATCGCCATCTCGTTGAACGAGGTGGCCAACGCGGCCAGGTCATCGCTGCCCTGCACCCGCATGCGCTCGTCGAGATGCCCGGCGGATAGCCGCTGTGCTGCCTGTGCGGCATGCCGCACCGGCAGCACCACCCACCGGGTCACCAGCGAGGCGATCGCGGCCAGCAGGGCCACCAGCGCGAGGCCCACGCCGATCAGGATCTTCTGCACCAGATAGAGAGTCTGCTGTTGCTGATCAAACGGAAACACGTAGTAGAGCTGGTAGTAACGGCCGAGCGGCGCGCCGGCCGCCAGTGCGGGTTCCGGGCCGGGCTGGCTGGAGCCGAGCTGACTGGTGTAGGTCAGGACGGTCGGCTTGACGATGACTGTGCGGGCCGGGCCGGTGGCCGTCTGCTCGGCCGCCACCTTGTCCCTGAGCGCCGCTGGGATCGTCGCGTGCTGGTCAACCGTCTTCGGCCCAGCGCACGGCTCGAAGGCCGGGAAACCGAGCCGCGCCCCAGCGTCCGCCATGCACACGAAGACAAAGTAATTCCCGCTGTTCCCGGTGGCCTGCTGCAAGGTAGACGCCGTGGTCAGCATGACCCGCATGGCGTTCTGCATGCTGGTCACCTCGTCGCCTGGCGACAGCGGAGGCGCCTGGACATCCGGCTGGGATTGACCTTCGGCCGAGACGACGCCGGCGGACAGCTCACCCCGGGCGGTTTTCTCCGCGTTACTCTGCAGGCCGTTGGCGACGGCCTGGGTGAGGAAGAACCCCAGCACGGCGATCACCAGTGCGGAAAGCAGCAGCGTCGTGGCCACCACCCGGAGCTGGAGAGAGCGATGCCAGCGGCTGCGCATACGCGCGGCGGTACGGCGCTGCCACCGGCGGTTCGCCCAGACCGCTCGCCGCACCTTGGACGGCAGCCGCCGGAGAATCTCGCGCCCGAGTTGCGAACGCCCGAACGCGGTTATCCAGGTGATCCGCTCGTCCGTGCTACCCGCTGCCGCCTTCATGAACAGTTACCAGATGCCGCCCTCATGAAATCGGCTTAACCTGGCCCCGCCTTGTAGCCGACGCCGCGCACCGTGACGACGATCTCCGGGTGCTCGGGATCCTTCTCGATCTTGGCCCGGAGCCGCTGAACGTGCACGTTCACCAGCCTGGTGTCGGCCGCGTGACGGTACCCCCAGACCTGTTCGAGCAGCACCTCGCGAGTGAAGACCTGGCGCGGCTTGCGAGCCAACGCGACCAGCAGGTCGAACTCCAGCGGAGTGAGGTTCAGCGTCTCCCCGTCTCGCTTCACGGAGTGACCAGCCACATCGATGACGATGTCGCCGATCTGCAGCATTTCCGGAGCGGGCTCGTCGGTCCGGCGTAGCCGGGCCCGGACCCGGGCGACTAGTTCCTTGGACTTGAACGGCTTGACGATATAGTCGTCCGCGCCCGATTCCAGGCCCAGAACCACATCCACCGTATCGGTTTTCGCCGTCAGCATGACGATAGGCACGCCTGACTCGGCCCGGATCTGACGGCATACGTCGATCCCGTCCGAGCCGGGGAGCATCAAGTCCAACAGCACCAGATCCGGCCGAGATTCACGGAAGACCTCGACCGCCTTGTCACCATCGGAGACAAAGGTCGGTTCGAATCCCTCACCCCTGAGCACGATGCCAAGCATCTCGGCCAGAGCCGCGTCGTCATCGACGACAAGCACACGTCCCTTCATGGGCCCCATCGTTCCATGTAATCGACACTGCGTGGACGCAGGTTACCCTCATTTCCGAGCAACGCAACACCCGTTCAGGGGTAGCTTTTCCGTTACGGGGTACATCGAACCCAATTTGCGCGATGTCCGAGGGGTCTCATATGGCAGATTCACCGAATTCGGCGGCTGCGGGGGCGTCTGATCCCGGTGACGGACCCGCCGGACCAGACGACCGCGACGAGTTTACCCCTACCCAGCCGCCCGACCAGCCCGGATATCCGCCAGGGGGGTATGGTCCGCCCTACGGCCAACCGCCCCCATATGGCCAGTCCCCGTACGGGCAGCCACCCCCATACGAACAGCCCCCCCCGTACGGACAGACGCCATACGGCCAGCCCCCGTACGGCCAGCCCCCGTCCGGCCAGTCCGGTTACGGTCCGCCACCGTATGGTTCGTCGCCCTACGGGCAGTGGGTGCCCCCAGCGCCGAAGCCGGGCATAATTCCACTGCGCCCGCTGAACGTCAGCGAGATCCTCGACGGCGCCTTTACCGCGATGCGGCGCAACCCCAAGGCGACTCTCGGGCTCGCGGCCGTTGTCATGACCGTCTACGGAATCGTCACCACCGGAACCACGCTGGCCCTCACTCACCTGATCAAGGGCGTGGCCCTGCCCCCGCAGGGCCAGCCGCTCACCGACGCGCAGGCCCGCCAGTTTCTCGAGCATCTCGGCGAGGTCGTGCTGCCCGCTCTCGCAGTCACGGTGATCGTCGGATTTCTCGCGGACACCATCCTGACCGGTATGCTCACCGCCGTCATCGGGCACAGCGTGCTGGGCAGGCGCGTCAGCATCGCGGAGGCGTGGCGGATAGCGGCGCCGCGGATCGCCGCCCTCGTCGGCTCGACGCTGCTGGCCGGGCTGGTCTTCCTGGGCGTCCTGCTGGTGGGCGGCGCAACGTCGGCGGTGATCGGGGGGGTCCTGATCGCCGCGCACGTGGCGCCGGCCGGCGTGCTGGTGATCGTCGTCGGCGTGCTCGCGTCGCTTGTCGCGGTGGCGATCTTCTGGGTGCGGTTCGGGGTCGCCGCGCCCGCCGTCGTCCTCGAAGGACAAGGGGCGGCCGCCAGCCTCAGCAGGTCGTGGCGCCTGGTGAAGAAGAGCTCGTGGCGAGTGTTCGGCATCTTCCTGCTCACCGAGCTGATCGTGCTCATCGCCACCGGGGTGCTGCAGGTCCCGTTCGGCGTCGTCGGCGCCATCGTGGGTCACGGGTCCGGCGGCATCCTGTCCTTCGGCGGCGGCAGCAGCACGAGCCCGTCGGTCGTGGTGTCGATCATCAGCGCGATCGGCGGCATCGTGGCCGGCTCGGTTACCCGCCCGGTCCTGGCCGGCGCCCGGGTGCTGCTCTACGTGGATCTGCGGATGCGGCGGGAAGGCCTGGACATCGCGCTGCAATCGGCCGCGAGCCAGAGCCAGCAGGGTCAGGCGGTCCCCGAGTTCGGCTCGGTGTGGAGCGGCCAGCCAGGCACCGGCTCCGCGAGCGCCCCACCGGACCAGCGGCGATGGTGATCGCGGCCGATCCGATCGGCCGGGAAGCAGCACAGCGCCTCGCGCGTCAGGAACTCGCGAAAGCTATCTACCACCCGCACGAGTCGTTCCTCACCTGGCTCAACGATCAGCTCGGCCGGCTGTTCAACTCCACGAACGCTGACCTGCCCGGCGGCTGGTGGGCCCTGGTCGCGCTCATCGCGCTGGTGGTGATCATCGCCGGGCTCGTGCTCGCCCGCGTCGGCCCGGTGGCGCGGTCCCGGCGGCGGGGCAGCCCGGGCCCGCTCAGCGGCGCCATGCCGCTGAGTGCCCGTGAGCACCGCGAACTCGCCCAGCGGCTCGCCGCGGACGGCGATTTCTCTCCAGCGACGCTTGAGTATGTTCGCGCCATAGCGGCCGATCTGGAGGAGCGCGCGATCCTGCCGCCGGGCCCCGGGCGCACCGCCGATGAACTCGCCGCCGATGCGGGCCGGCTGCTGCCAGCCCACGCCGACGCGCTCAAGGCAGCCGCCCGGCTGTTCGACGACGTACGTTACGGCGGCCGCGACGGATCCGAGGAAGGCGTCGCGCGGCTGCGCGACACCGATGCCGCGATCCGCGCCACGGCGCCCACCCGCGAGGTAACCACTCAGCGTCCGATGCCCGCGAGTGCCCTCCCGTGACCAGCATCATCACCGCCCCGGCCAGCCCAGCGACCGCCCCGGCCGAGCGCGCGGCGAATCCAGCGTCGCGCGGCCAGTGGCGGCTTCCCGTAGTCATCGCGGCCATAGTCCTGCTGGGCGGCGGGCTGATCGCCTGGCTTCAGCCCGGCGCGACGCCGACCGGCTACCTCGACCCGGGCAACGCGGGCCCGAACGGCGCCCGGGCCCTAGCCACGATCCTGTCCGAACGCGGCGAGCGGATAGCCACGGCCACCACCGCCGCCGCGGCCAGCAAAGCCGCGGCACCCGGCAACGGCGCCGCACCCGCCAACGGCGCCGCCACGATCCTGGTCACCAACCCCTACCTCCTCACCCCGGCCGAGCTGAGCACAATCGCGCACACGAGGGCCGACCTGGTGCTCCCGGACCCGGACAGCGCCGAACTGGCCGTGCTCGCCCCGGGGGTAACGGTGGCTGAACACGCCACGACCGGCACCGCGAACCCTGACTGCACGCTGCCCGCCGCCGTCCTGGCGGGCAACGCCGACATGGGCGGGACGCTGCTGGCCGCGACCGTCAAAGGCGCCGTGCGCTGCTACCCTGCCGACGGCCATCCGGCTCTGGTCCGCTACTCGGCGGGCGGCCGCGTGATCACCGTCCTCGGCACCGGGATGCCGCTCACCAACGCCCAGCTCGGCAACCTCGGCAACGCCGCGCTGGCCATGAACCTCCTGGCAGCCGGCCGGCTGGTATGGCTGGAGCCGACGGCCACCCCGCCCGGACCGCCGCCCACCGGAACGCAGACGTTCACCAGCCTCATCCCCAAGCCCGTCTACATGGTGACGGTCCAGCTCCTCATCGCGGTCCTGCTGCTCGCCCTGTGGCGGGTCCGCCGTCTCGGCCCGGTCGTCGCCGAACGCCTGCCGGCCGTGGTCCGCGCGTCGGAAACGACCGAAGGACATGGCCGCCTCTACCACGCTCGCCGAGCTAGGGACCGGGCCGCGCAGGTGCTCCGCGATGCCGCGGGCGACCGGATGCGGAAGGCTCTCAGCCTGCCGCCGGACGCGGGGCCCGAGCTCACCGCCGCCACCTTGGCCCAGCGCACCGGCACCCCGGTCACCGAGATAGCGGACACGCTCAGCGGACCGCTTCCCGCGGACGATGCCGCACTGGTGGCGCTCGCCGATAGGCTCGACGAACTGGAGAGAAAGGCAGGCCCCAGGTGACCGCCGAGGCAGGGTATCAACGGCTCGTCGAGAACGATCCGCGGGCCGCGATCGCGGCCGTCCGGGCCGAGATCGCCAAGGCAGTGGTGGGCCAGGACGCCGTGGTCACCGGCTTGCTCATCGGGCTGATCTGCCGCGGCCACGTGCTGCTCGAAGGCGTCCCGGGCACCGCCAAGACCCTGCTTGTCCGCGCGCTCGCGGCGGCGCTGCGCCTGGACACCAAGCGGCTGCAGTTCACCCCCGATCTGATGCCGGGAGACGTGACCGGCTCGCTGGTCTACGACACGCGAACCGCCGAGTTCGAGTTCCGGCCCGGCCCGGTCTTCACCAACCTGCTGCTGGCCGATGAGATAAACCGGACGCCACCCAAGACCCAGGCGGCGCTGCTGGAGGCCATGGAGGAGCGGCAGGTGTCCGTCGAAGGGGGCGCCCAGCCGCTGCCCGAGCCCTTCCTCGTCGCCGCGACCCAGAACCCGGTCGAGTACGAGGGCACATACCCGCTGCCCGAGGCCCAGCTGGACCGGTTCTTGATGAAGCTCGCCGTCCCGGTACCGGACCGGGACGAGGAGATCGGGATGCTGAACCGGCACGCGGCCGGGTTCAGCCCGCGCGACCTGGCCGCCGCTGGCATCCGTCCGGTGGCGGGCCGGGCCGAACTCGACGCGGCCAGCCGGGCCGTTCAGGGCATCACCCTGGCCCCTGAGGTCGCCGCGTACATCGTCGACCTGTGCCGGGCTACGCGCGCCTCAGCCGCGGTCCGGCTCGGGGCCTCACCTCGCGGAGCGACCGCGCTGCTGGGCACCAGCCGTGCCATCGCCTGGCTGGCCGGGCGGGACTACGTCACCCCGGACGACGTCAAGGCCGTGGCGCGGCCCACCCTGCGGCACCGGCTCCAGCTCCGCCCCGAGGCCGAACTCGAGGGCGCCACCCCCGACCGCGTCCTAGAAGGCGTCCTCGCCTCCGCCCCGGTGCCCAGGTAACCATGGCCATAACCGGCCGGGCGGCGGCGGTGGCGCTGGCCGGAGTACTGGTGGTGCTGGCGGTACGCAACTGGCTGGCGGTGGTGGCCGTGGCGGCCGTGCTGCTGGCCGGAATCGCCGCAGACCTGCTGCTCGCGGCGGCGATCAGGCCGCTGGTCATGACCAGGTCCGGCGACACCAGGGTCCGGCTCGGCGAGACGGCCACGGTCACCCTGGCCATCGTCAACCCGAGCCGACGCGCGCTGCGCGCCGTCATCCGAGACGCCTGGCCGCCCAGCGCCGGCGCCGCGCCGCGTCACGCAAACGCGACGATCCCCGGCCGCGGCCAAGCGACCCTCACCATGAACCTCAAACCAACCCGTCGCGGCGACCGCACCGCGGCCAGCGTGACCGTACGTTCCCATGGCCCGCTGGGCCTGGCCGCGCGGCAGGGCAGGCGGACCGTGCCCTGGACGGTGCGGGCCCTTCCCCCGTTCCGCAGCCGCAGGCATCTGCCGGAGAAGCTGGCCCGGCTGCGCGAGCTGGACGGCATGCACCGCTCGCTGATCCGCGGCCAGGGCAGCGAGTTCGACTCGCTGCGCGAGTACGTGCCGGGGGACGACGTCCGGTCGATCGACTGGCGCGGTACCGCGCGTCACCAGGACGTGCTGGTACGCACGTGGCGGCCGGAACGCGACCGCCGCATCCTGGTCGTGCTCGACACCGGCCGGACCGCCGCCGGGCGGGTGGGGGACGCGCCCCGGCTGGACAGTTCCATGGACGCCGCGCTGCTGCTGGCCGCGCTGGCCGCCCGGGCCGGTGACCGGATCGACCTGATCGCCTTCGACCGCCGGATCCGGGCCCGGGTCCTGGCCGCGCCGCGCACCGACGTGCTGCGCGCGTTCACCAGCGCCATGGCGCCGCTGGAGGCGGAGCTCATCGAGTCGGACAGCGGCGCGATGGCCAGCGCGATCCTGACGCTGGCCCGGCAGCGCTGCCTGGTCGTGCTGCTCACCGACCTCAACCCGGCCGCGCTCACCGAAGGCCTTCTGCCGCACCTGCCGGTACTGGCTTCGCGGCACGTGCTGGTGCTCGGCGCGGTAGCCGATCCCCGGCTGGACGCGCTGGCCGGAGGCCGCGGCGAAGCCGCCGCCGTTTACGGGGCCGCCGCCGCCGAACGCGCCCGCGCCGAGCGGGCCAGGGTGGCCGCCCAGCTCCGGCAGCGCGGGGTGACGGTGGTGGACGCCTCCCCGGAGCGCCTGCCTCCGGCGCTGGCCGACGCGTACCTCGACCTCAAGGCGGCCGGCCGACTGTAACGCCGCGACCGGCAGAACATCAGGTGCTTCCTCGATATCCGAGGTCTCGCCGACGCTCACAGCCCGGCGACCGAAAATCAAAACATAGCTAAGGAACGACGTCTCCGCGACGACCCCGATCCCGATCCGGGCCCAGGTTGGCAGCGGAGACGGGGTGACGAACGCTTCGATGACGCCGGACACGGCCAGGACGACGATCATGCCGAGGGCGATCGTGACCGTCGAACGCCCCTCCTCGGCGAGCGCGCGGGACCGGGGCCTGGGCCCCGGGTCGATGATCGTCCAGCCGAGCCGCAGCCCCGCCGCGGCGGCGAGGAAGACCGCGGACAGCTCGAGCATCCCGTGCGGCAGGATCAGCGCGAAGAACTCTGTTCCCCGGCCGTGCGCGATCATGAATCCGCCGTCGACCCCCACGTTCAGTGCGTTGTTGATCAGGACCAGCACGGTCGGTATGCCCAGCAAGATGCCGAAGATCAGCGACTCGGCCGCCACCAGCACGTTGTTCGTCCAGACCTTGGCGGCGAAGGAGGTAGCGGCGTACTGGGAGTAGTAGCCGCGGAAATCCTGCTGCACAAGCTGCTTGGCCTGGGATGGCGGTAGCAGGCTGGCCTGCACGGTGGGAGACCTGGCGATCCAGGCCCCGGCGATCAGAGCCAGGACGATCGACCCGGCCGCCGCGCCGAACCACCACCACCGCGCCCGGTAGGCGGCGGCCGGGAACCCCACCACCGCGAACCGGGCCACCTGCCGCCAGGCCGGGACGTGCGCACCGGTCACCGCGTTGCGCGCCCGCGCCACCCGGCTGGACAGCTCGGCGGTCAGCACCGCGTCGCCGCCCGCGGAACGGGCCTCCGACAGATGCGTCGCGGCCCGCTGGTACAGCCCGACGAGCTCGTCCACCTCGGCGCCGGACAGCCGGCGCCGGCGCCGGACCAGCTCGTCCAGCCGGGCCCATTCGCCCCGGTGCGCGGCCACGAAGATGTCGGCGTCCACAGGCGCTACCCTAAGAGGTGCTCTTCATGATCATGGGTCAAAGGCGGGAATAGTTACCGCAAACGACCCATGATCATGGCTGGGGTTGGCTGGGGGGGCTGGGTAGGCGGGTAGGAGCACCGTGGACGAACTGGTCAGCGGCGAGGCCGTCGTCATCGAGGTGCCCTGCGCCCGTTTCCCCAGCCGTCTGGCGGCGATCCTGATCGATTTCGGAGTCCAGGGCGTGCTGCTGCTGATCGTCAACACGGTCATCGTCGCGGCCTCCGGGCACCTGAACGCCGCCTCGGTGGCGGCGATCGCGCTCACCGCCTCCGTCCTGGTCATCGTGGGCTACCCGACGATCTTCGAGACGCTCGGCCGGGGCCGTTCGCTGGGCAAGCTGGCGTTCGGCCTGCGGGTGATCGGCGACGACGGCAGCCCCGAGCGATTCCGCCAGGCGCTGGTGCGAGCGCTGGCCGCGGTGGTGGAGATCTGGATGCTGACCGGCGCCCCGGCGCTGATCACGTCGCTGATCTCGGCCCGGGGAAAGCGGCTCGGCGACCTGTTCGCTGGCACCTACGTCATCCAGGAACGGCTGCCGGCCAGGACCACGCCGCCGCCTCAGATGCCGCCGCACCTGGCGGGCTGGGCGGCCAGCCTGGAGCTGTCCGCGCTGCCTGATTCCGTCGCCTCCTCGGCGCGCAGCTACCTGAGCAGGTACTGGGAACTGACCCCGCAGGCCCGCCATGACCTGGGCCAGCGCGTCGCCGCCGACGTCGCGTCCCGGGTTTCGCCGCCGCCTCCCCCGGGAACACCGCCGGCGGACTTCCTGGCCGCCGTGCTGGCCGAACGCCGCGCCCGGGCCCTGGGTAAACCACCTGAATGAGCATCCTGATCGGCACTTCCGGGTGGCAGTACCAGGACTGGCGGGGCGACTTCTATCCGCCCGGCGTGCCGCAGCGCCTGTGGCTGGAGCATTACGCCCAGCACTTCGCCACCGTGGAGAACAACGGCACGTTCTACCGGCTGCCCTCCCGCGACACGTTCGCGAGCTGGCACGACCGGGTTCCCGATGGCTTCGTGATGACGGTGAAGGCCAGCCGTTACCTGACGCACGTGCGCCGGCTGCGGGAACCGGCCGAGCCGGTGCGGCGGATGCTGGACGCGGCGGCGGGGCTCGGCGACCGCCTCGGTCCGGTGCTGCTTCAGCTTCCGCCGACCCTGCGGGCGGACCCGGTGCTGCTCGACGAATGCCTGGCAGCTTTCCCGGCGGCGATCCGGCTTGCCGTCGAACCACGTCACGTTTCCTGGTGGACCGACGAGACACGCCAGGTGCTGAGCGCACGAAACGCGGCGCTGTGCTGGGCCGACCGGAAAGCCACAGCGCTCACCCCGCTGTGGCGCACCGCGGACTGGGGCTACCTGCGGCTGCACGAGGGCGACGGGACCTCATGGCCGCGCTATGACCAGCGGACGCTCGACGCCTGGGCCGAGCGCCTCACCGTGACCTGGAACGACGCGGAAACCGTGTACGTCTACTTCAACAACGACCAGCGCTGCGCCGCCCCCCACGACGCCGACGCCCTGGCGGAAAGCTTCATGCGGCGAGGACGGGCAATTCCACTCCCAGCGTGTCCACCAGACGCTTGATGTCCTCGACATCCGAGGTGTATATCGCGGCCTCGTTACGCGCGGCAAGCAGGACAACGAACGCGTCCACCACATCACAAGTATTCGACTCAGCTAGGAGTCTCCCCACCGCAACGTGATGCGCACTCGTGAACGCGGCGATGTCGACCCCGCGCAAGGCAAGCATGAGCCGCGCCTGCCGGTCAGGCTTCCGCACTGCCTGCGCAGCTGCCACCGCAGGTACGATCACGCGATTGCCGCGGGTCATGAGCCTGTCATGCCGCATCAGTGCTGCCGCGCTCCGCCTGTCAATCGCAATCAATACCCCCGCGTCATAGACGAACTTCCTCTCTCTCACGCGACGTTTCCCCGTTTCTGTGTGCGTTTGGCTCGGCGACGCGCTTCGTTGTGAGCTCGCGCTTCGTCGATGAGGCGCTCGGCCTCGATCACTTCGGCTTCAGCCGCCGCCATCTCTTCCGCAGCCGGCCAGCCGTGCTCGTCGTAGTACTCGTGAATCGCAGCCAGTCCCTCGCGACGGATGCGTTCCCACTTGAGATGGTCCTTCAGAGCCTCCTCGACCACACTCGAAATGGTGACCCCCTCGACCTCGGCGGCGGAACGAACGTCAGCGGCGACGTCCTCATCAACGGTGATATTCAGCACCCGCTTCTTCCCAGCCATGTTATGACTATAACATGGCCGGGGGCTGGCGCCACAGGCCGTTCGTTGTAAGGGTTTGAGCTAGCATGGCTGGCCATGGCGGAGCCGTTGCGCAACATACTCGATCCCGGCTGGGCGGACGCCCTCGACCCGGTCGCGGACCGGATCGCGGCGATGGGCGACTTCCTGCGGGCCGAGATCGCCGCCGGCCGACGGTACCTGCCGGCCGGCGAGAACGTGCTGCGCGCGTTCACGCAGCCCTTCGACGACGTGCGGGTGCTGATCGTCGGCCAGGACCCCTATCCCACCCCCGGGCATCCGGTCGGCCTGAGTTTCTCCGTCGCACCGCAGGTGAAGCGGCTTCCCGGGAGCCTGGTCAACATCTTCCGAGAGTACTCCCAGGACCTCGGCTATCCGGCGCCATCCACCGGAGACCTGACGCCGTGGACCGAGCGCGGCGTGCTGCTGCTCAACCGGGTGCTGACCGTGGCGCCGAGCCAGCCCGGCTCGCATCGCGGCAAAGGCTGGGAAGAGGTCACCGAGCAGGCGATCCGGGCGCTGGCCGCACGCGACAGCCGGCCGCTGGTCGCTGTCTTGTGGGGCCGGGACGCACGCACCCTGGTTCCGCTACTCGGCAAAGTCCCGGCGATCGAATCCGCCCATCCGAGTCCGTATTCGGCGGCCAGCGGATTTTTCGGATCTCGTCCGTTCAGCCGCGCGAATCAGCTTCTCGAACAGAGCGGAGCCGAACCCGTGGATTGGAAGCTTCCTTAAGATCTTCAGATATTACGCATCCCGACCCGTCCCTGGGAAATAGCTGGTGATAGGCTGATTTCACCTGCTTCCGGGGGCAGTTCTATTGGCTTATCTATGGGCATAGATAAATAGACGAAGACGGGTTAATTACCTGACGGGCGGGTACCGGCACAGTGGAACACACGCAGGTGACTATCGAAGAGGCTATGTCCGTCCACGAGCATTGGCTGAGCCGAAACCGTGCGCTGGTGGCGACCGGCGCCTTCGCGGCCTACGCGACCGCCCTGGCTGTTTACAGCGGGGGCGCGGACCAGACGTGGGCAATCTGGGGTGCGGTGGCGTACGGGGTCGCCACCGTCATGCTCCTGGTTACGCGCCACACCAGACTTCCGTTGATGGTGCCCTTGCTCGTCTCGCTCGTGGGAGCGCTCGGGGCGCCGCTGATGTGGCTCGCCACCAGAGTGTCGCCGACGTCCGAGGTATCGGTCATCTGGCAGTCAGCCTCACTACTGTTGCAGCACGGCACCCCGTACCTCGCGCCGGGACATCTGGACAACTGGCTGTCCTACAACCCGTACATGCCGGCCATGGCCGTCTTCGGGCTGCCGAAGGCGCTGGGCGCCACCGGGTTGATCGCCGATCCGCGGGTCTGGATGACGCTGGTCTCCATCGGGCTGATCGCGGCCGCGTTCTGGCTGGCCGCGCCGCACCCGAACTGCCGGCCCTGCACGCGCAACGTGGCGCTGTCCACGGTGTTCGCCGCGTCCTCCCCGGTCATCGCGTTCCCGCTGTCGGTCGGCATCACCGATCCGCCGGTGATCGCGCTGCTGCTGGTCACCCTGGCCCTCGCCGCTCGCCCGGGGCGGCGGGCGATGTGGGCCGGTACTGTGCTCGGCATCGCGTCCTCCCTGAAGGCGACGGCCTGGCCCGCGGTGCCCATCATCGCCGCGATGCTGGCCACCCGCGACGGCATGAAGGCCGCGTGGCGTTTCGTCGGCATCACGGTGATCGTCGCGGGCGGTCTGAGCGTCCTGATGGCGCCCGCGGCGCTGGCCGATCCGCCCGCGTTCCTCCAGAACACCGTGCTGTTCCCGCTCGGTCTCACCAGGCACCAGACGCCGGCCGCGAGCCCCCTGCCCGGACACCTGCTGGCCATCACCGGTCCGGCCGGGCACTGGGCGGCCGTGTGCCTGCTGCTCGCGGCCGGATTCGGGTTCGCCGTGTCGCTGGTCATCCGACCGCCGGCCGACGCCAGGGCGGCCGCCCTGCGCATCGCCCTTGGCCTCGCGGTGATGTTCACGCTGGCTCCCGCGACCAGGTGGGGCTACTTCGTCTACCCGATCGGGCTCATCGGCTGGCTCGCGCTGACCGGCCAGGGCTCGTCGAAGCAGCGTGCACCGAAGCAGGCCGAGGCCAAGTCGAGCGCGGTCCGCACCCAGGGGACCCCCGCTCCGGTCGGCGCCAGCGTCGGCGCGAGAGATTCCTAGACCGATTGGAGCAACGGCAAGGTCATCAGCCGTTCCTCAACATGTTCAATGACGAAATCCGGTACCGAGCACTCATCTCGCACCTGTGCCCACGTGTCTGAGAGTTGTGCGGCGGTGGTCAGGGCCACCTCAACTGCCTGCGCGGGATCCTGACCGATCTCGGACGCGATCCGGCGGAAATGGTCCGCGGTGATCTGACGGGAGTCCTTGGTTCCGCCCAGTCTGAACGCCAGCCTGTCATTCCGGAATTCCGGATAAGCGGTGACAGAGACGAGGTCGTATGCGGGCGAGAGCCGGGGCGTCCTGGTGTCGGGATAGCGCAAGGTCCAGTTCTTCAGGTGTCCGTCCGTGTTGCCCATCACCACCATGGCCGCCATCCTCCGGGTGAACTCGCTCACGTCGGCTGAGGTGAGCGTGCTGACCACCCTGCCTACGCCGCTGTAGGTTGTCCGGTCGTACTTCGCGTCTGCGGACACCTCACGTACCTGAGCGAAATCCTCCTGGTGGATCCGGCCGGCTGCCAGCCGATCGAATCTGCGAACGGCCAAGGCGTTCTCGGCAGGCCTGACGAGCCCGTCAGGAAGCCCGCGAAGGTCCGCTCCCGCTATCAGGTGATGCTCAGGCACCTCGATGCCTGCGAGCGCAGCCCACGTGAGCATCGCATGCTCATTCTCAGGCACCTGCGGAAACCGGCGGTCAGGCAGCTTGACGATCCAGTCGCCACCCAATCCCGTGACCGGCAACACAAGTCCCTTGTCGTCCCATCGCATTGAGAACTTCGGCTGCACGCCAGCCAGCGAGAACCTGAGCGGATGCTCATGCGCACAGTGATCCGCTTCCGCAAGTTCCGGGATATCCCGCCCGTTACCCTCACGAACTACCCGGACCGCACCTGGCAGATCTTCGCCAAGGTATGTCAACAGCAAGAAGTCGTGAACGTTCCTGCGGTCTAGGTCCCTGGCTACCAGCTCGCGGAGGCCGCTTCCCGGCTCCGGCAGTAGGTTCGCGAACCATTCGGGAACACGACCGCTGGCGGTGCGCCGTCGCGACGGATCGGCTTCGAACGCCTGCCCGAGCACCGGATGGTCAGGGGTAACATCCTCATAATCGAACCACGTACTACCCTCGCGATACCCCAGCGTGCCCACCCGCCGTGCACCCAGATAGACCCCCGCGACGGCCTCATGCGTCATCAGACCCGACTTCCTCATCATCGAACAGAGACTTGGGATCTTGCCCGTCTCTGAAACCAAATAGCGCGTATCTCTGAACATTCCGACGTATGACACGCAACATAAGGTTGGCCCGGATTTCCCAAAAAGAATCGAAGTCGTTAGCGTGGAGAGCCAGCACGCAATCAGCGTCAATACATTGGCTCCAGAGCGTTTCCGCAGCGAGATTCCCACTAGTAACAGCCGCCAACAAGCGATCATGCGGGTATGGCGGATGAACGATACGGCGCGCCAATGAATTCGGGGGTGCGGCATATTGCGCATATCCGGAAAGCGGCGACTGCGGAGACGTGGCATACGGAGGCGCCTCGTACGTTTCATCACCCCGCCTCGAAAGCCCTGTTTCCTTATCACGTGCCAGTTCACGCAATGGGACACTACTGCCCTCGGACCCGGACGGTATTGTTTGGATCATTGCTCCACCGATTTCGGGAGTGAAGACCAGAGATGCTGGGGTCAGCACAGCGAAAGGACTGGATCTGGCCTCCAAAACGGTAACAATATCCACGTCCTCCCCAGCCCTGGCATCACCCATGTCAACAAAAAGCTTTGGATGCTGAACCAGCAAAGCCAGGAGATTTAGTTTCGCCTGTGCGTTGTTTAGTACCGTGCGGTCAAGGTCCGGTGTCCAGCTATCGTCAACATGCGCAAGACCCTCCAAGAGCCGACTCGCGCTCACTACCGGGTCTCCCGATATCATCTTCACGGAGGCACGCCAAGCCACATCTTTCCGACGTGCAGCAAGTCCAGTTACGGCACATCGCCATACCCAACGCCGCAGCAGCTCCGCCGCGCGTTCCATCGGTGGACCGAACAGCGCGGTATAGCGCGCCAAGATAGGAATGTACTGCGGATAAGGTACCAATCGCATATGGGGGACCATGCAGTAGTCCCTGAGGAAGTCGATTACGTGACCGATCGCCCGTTCAGCTGCAAAGAATGACTCGCGGCGATCTTCATCCGAGGCGAACTCCGCCGAGAAGTCACGTGCCATATCATCAGCACGGATGGATAGCACGGTTTGCATGAGTATACTGTCGCTGAGGCGCCCAAAGCCGAATGCCTCAGTACTGGCAGCGAGAGCTTGAAGTCCCGATGGCTCCATCTCATCAGAAACGCTGAACAATGCGCTGAAAACTTCAGCCGATCGCAGAGCCTTGCCTGATGTATTTAGCCGCTCGAAGATCTCCCGAGCGGACGAGAGATCATCATCGTAAATGACTGCTGCAGGAATCTCATAATCACTAATTGCATCGACGAGAGAGTAAAGCCGGTCGAAGAAGACATCATCCCACAAAGGATGTTCGCGCTGCCATGTTATGACGTGAGGATAGTTGAGTGCCGCGCTAACTGGGAACCAGCCAACAGGGATACGCTCGCGCCGCCCAGCCGACAAGAATCGCTCAGTCTGAACATCGAAATAAATGCGAAAACGCGGGTCCACCGTATCCGCAGAAGCCGTCAAGCCCCCGACGAGGGCAGTGATACGCTGCTGCCCGTCAACGACCCAATATGCGCTCGGCACCTCTGGCGCGGCGAGTTGCAACGGCCCTATCTCGACCAACGCCTTCGGTGCAGGCCGCTGCAGGAGCACAAGATCTCCGATGGGATAGCCCCGGTAGATGCTATCGAAGAGCTTTCCCACATCGTTCGCCTCCCAACGGAATGGCCGCTGGATCGGCGGAATTCGGATTCGACCTTCCAATGCCATCTGAACTAGATGGCGTGGACCGAAGTTAGTGATCCTAGGTCTCGTTACGACGGGCATTCTGTCATCGTACGGTGACCATGATCATATGGCGTGGTACGCCGCACTTCAGGAACCGAAGCGCCAGGACTCCAGGTACTCCTGCTGCTCGGCGGTCAGCGTGTCGATGCGCGTTCCGGTGGCGGCGAGGACCAGGCGCGCCGCCTCGGCATCGATGTCCGGCGGCACCGGGTGCACGTCGGCGGACAGCTTTCCAGCATTACCGGCCAGCCATGCCAGCGACAGCGCCACGATGCCGAACGCCAGGTCCATGACCTCCGGGGGGTGCCCCTCGGCCGCCACGAGGTTGACCACGCGCCCTTCGGCCAGCAGCAGCAGCGTCCGGCCGTCCGGCAGTTCG
>Ga0213881_10000260_pt1 | contig 39744 bp, 28 predicted proteins | sample BarmaccoBMER_R08_FD_160104 | JGI IMG/M metagenome (GOLD analysis project Ga0213881, IMG submission 160104) | Barbacenia macrantha exposed rock microbial communities from rupestrian grasslands, the National Park of Serra do Cipo, Brazil - ER_R08 ...
TCCACCGTCCATAACGTTTTCCGTAGTTCCCGAGTCCCAAAGTGGGTTTTTCTGGAACAGGTCGTCAGGGCGCTAGGTGGCGACGAGGATCGAGATGAATTCCTCACGCTGTGGCGGGCCGCCGAACGAGCGGAGAACGAGAACGGAACGGTGCGCATCGGCGCGCTAGGCGTAGCGCCGCCGCCTGCCACGTCTGCGGGCTCTGCTTCAGGACCGGCATATGCGAGCACCGCGGGAGCGTCGCGGGCGTTGCTGGAACCGCGACCGTCACAGCGGATCTGGTCGAACGAGATTCCTTCCCGCAATCCCAACTTCACTGGCCGCGCAGCCGAGTTGGAGGTAATGCGCGAGAACCTCAGTAATCGACAGCATCCGCACGTGCAAGTCATTTGCGGCATGGGTGGGATCGGGAAAACCGAAATAGCGACTGAATATATACATCAGAACTTCGAAAAATACGAAATCATCTGGTGGATTCGCGCCGAACACCACGATCGGGTAAGAGAAGCGCTCGTCAGGTTGGGGCAGCGGCTAGAACTCCGGGAGGCGACCACGGACGGTGGCCGCGACCGGACGATCAAGGCCGTGCTTGACGCCCTGCAGTCGGATGCCCGGCCGAGTTGGCTCCTGGTGTACGACAACGTCGTAGACCCACCTGACCTGCAGAAGTACCTGCCGGACAGCAGGACGGGTGGTCACGTCGTCATTACCTCACGGCAGCTCAACTGGCCTAGTTACATCGTCGTGGACGGCATCGGGGTCGCGCCGTTCACCGAGGATGAGGCGGTTGCCTTTCTGCGGCGCCGGGTTCCCGGCCTCGCCGCGCGCGGGAAGCTCACCGAAGAAGAAGACATGCTCCGGACAAGCGAAGCTGGACGGCTGGCCGCAGAGCTTGGTCGCCTGCCCATCGCCATGGAGCACGCCGCTGCCTATCTGGCCGAGACGTCCCAGAGTGTCGACGAGTACCTCAGCCGTTTCGCGGAAAACGCTCACCAGTTGCTCAGCGAGCAGCATGGGGATATGGAGCTCCCCGCCCCGGTCTCGGGAACATGGGCAATGTCTTTGACGCTGCTCACTCCAGACGCGGAGCATTTGTTCAACTTGTGTGCGTTCTTCTCACCGGAGCCGATCGCCGCTGAATTGTTTCTGCAGGACACCGAGGGCATTGACGATCCGCCTGGTGTAGGGGAATTCCTCGCCTCGCCGCAGAGGTTCCGCGCCGCAGCCAGCCAACTGCACCGGCTGTCGCTGGCCAGAGTCGATGGTGCGCGTGACCTGATACAGATGCACCGCGTGGTCCAGGCCGTTGCGCAAGGATGGCTCCAGCAGAATCGCATTGGCAAGTTTCATGGTTATCGAGCGGCTGTTGACATGCTGCTGGCCAGATCGAACCCGGGCAACCCGGACCAGAGCAGCAGTGACGCGATCTACGACTTGTCCCTGCAGCACCTTGAGTCCAATCGCAGGTTCCTGCGAACTCAGAACCCGGCACTGCGCAACCTCATCATCGAACAGGTACGGCGACTGCATCTGCGCGGTGGCCATGTCGAGGCCATGCAGTTCGGCCAGGATGCCCTGGAGGTATGGCGCGAACGCCTCGGCGAGGATGACCTTCAGGTGCTCAGCATGACGGTGGAGATCGCCATCGCGATGTACATGGGCGGTCATGCCGCCGATGCCCACGAGCGAATATTGCGTATTCGCCCGTTGCTGCAGCGCTATACCGAAGGCGACGGGTTCAGGGTATTCCTGCTCAATGAAAACAGCTACGGTGCAGATCTGCGCGCGCGTAGCCAGTTTCGTGAATCGCTGGATCTGGACCTCAGTTTGCTGCCGAGGTTTGAACAGGTATTCGGACCAGACCATGAGCGCACGCTGAACGTAAGGAATAACATCGCGGCAGACTACCGCCAACTCGGCCGGTTCCGTGAAGCCTTGGAAACCGACCAGCGAACGCTCGACGACCGCCGCCGGATCTTGGGCCCTGATAACCTGCTCACCCTTCACTCCTGTGGTGCAGTAGCCCGGGATCTGCGCGGCCTCGGCCTCTATCAGGAATCGCTGGATATAGCCCGAAAGGTTGTCGGTGCGTTTGAAGCAGTTGGAGGCCGGGATAATCTGTACTGGCTTCAGGCTGGTGAGGGGTTTGCGACCGCGCTGCGTAAGGCCGGGCATCATTGGGACGCACTGCAGGAGAGCGAGCATGTGCTCCAGCGGTGCCATGACTACCTGGGTGCGGATCACAGGTATACGCTCCGGGCGGCCACCAACCTCGTCAACGACCGGCGTGCTGTTGGCGATCTCGTCGGCGCAGAGGAACTGGCCCGAGAGACCCGCGATCTCTGCTTTAAACACAATTATCCAGAGAACCTGGCATACGCGGTACTTATGAACCTGGCGTCCGTGCTGCGGGTGGCGGAACGCCCAGATGAGGCGCTGCCGTACGATGAGCACGCCAGGAAGGGGCTCATTCGGATCTACGGTGACCTGCATCCGTTCACGCTCGCGGCGAATATCAACTATGCCACCGATCTCACAGAGTGCGGCAAACTGGGCGAAGCGATCCAGATGAGCCAAGAAACGCTCGGGAAGTACCGCCAGTCGCTTGGCGGCGATCACCCCGATACGCTAATGGCCGAGGCGAACCTCGCCATCGACGAGACCGCTGCGGGTGACTGGGCCAGCGCGAGGCAGCGCCTCGAGGGCGTGCTCCGCAGGTATGAGCAGACGCTCACCCTGGAGCATCCTGAGGCGCGCGCGGCGGCGCAGGGAATCCGCCTGACCGCGGAGATTGAGCCCTACGATATATAATTCTCGTTCAAGCCCGTCAGAGCGCTAGAATGCCGACGATCAGTAGGCCGATAGTAACAAACATCGTTATGTACCCAATGACATCTATACGTGTCGCTTTCGCGCCATCTTCAACGATTATACGATTGGTCGCGGGCGGACGGAAAACTCCGAGCAACCTCGCTCGAAGCGAGCGTCTTCTTGCCTTGCTCTGAAAGCCCACCTGTTGGGTTCTGCCAAGGATCTTCTTAAGCTCTCCAAAAAGTCCCGACGCCGCATAGGGATCCTCATCTTCTACTGTTAGCAGTACTTCTCTGGTAGAAATTGAAAGTGTCAGCAGCTTGGCGTTGTTTTCGGCGTGAACGGAAACTTCGATTTCGCGTGTTCGTTTAAAGTCCTCTGCTCCTACCGTAGAACGATGCTGCTCCAGCGCGGCCAAAATACTAGCCGCTTCGAGCCTTCTGTTTCCGGCTATGACCTTGATCGCGATCTCGCTGGTCTGGAAGCAATCCTCGACGCACTTATCGATGCGCCCCAGGTCATAAAGGGTGGGGGTGCATCCATGGAGTGGCCGGGGAAGTCTGTAGATTGCCCGGTTTCCAAAGGAGCTCTGAGTCATGAGCTGACCTCCATTGCATTTCACCGGGATAGCGCGGCTTTGAAGTGCATTGAGCCGCGACAGGTCTGCGATTACACGGTCGCGAACGTGAGTTATGAGGCGCTGGAGATCTTCGCAATAGACGGAGGGATTGCGGAAACCCGCGCCACTCCGGTAGCGGTGCGGGTATAGGCCGCCTCCGCAGATCTCCATCATCTTGCAGGCCCGGCACTGTGGCGACAAGGCTTCTATGCCGATCTGTCTGGCGACCGTCGTCGGATGACTCAGCGCTTCGTCGAAACTGCTGTGGGCAACGTGCAGGCCGGTGTAGGCCGCGCCGGGGTAGGTAGAACTGAGCGAGTCGAGTTGCTTGATGGAGCCGTCGGTGTCGACCACGACGAGCGTGCTTGGCAGGAGTCCTAGTCCTTCCACCGCGCCAGGCTGGCCGAGCACGAGCTGGATGAGCTCGCTGAACAGGCGGATACGTGTTTCCTGCCGTGGTGCGGAGTACCAGCGCTCGAAGACGCTAATCAACCAGTCCGCGTAGCCGTCGCCGGGCGGAGGAGAACTCCAGTTGGCATGTGGCAGAAGCAGGTCCAGCGTGGGCGGTCTAAATTTCAGCAACGCCTCATAGGTAGCCACCGGATCGTTGCGGGTGTCAATTGTGCATAGGATGCCGCTGTAACACTCGCGGAATTCTGCTGACTGGAGAAAATATAGCGCGTTGGCGACCGCGTCGAAGCTGTTGCGGCCGTCGGCATAACGGCGGTGTAGGCCGGTGGCCTCGGCGTCCCCATCCAGGCTTACGCCGATGCTGATACCCAGCCTCTTGAGTGTTTCAAGCATGGGTCGGTTTAGCAGCGTGCCGTTGGTCTGTACCGCTATATTCACGTGAGCTGGCACCTGAGAGTGGAGCGCCTTTGCCAGTTTTGTCAGCCATTCCGCGCCTGCGAGCAGCGGCTCACCGCCATGCAGGATGATTTCTACGCTGGCGAGGCCGTGCTTCTCGGCATGCTCGGCGATTCGCTCGACGACCTTGGCGGTTACTGGTTGGCTCATGCGCTTCGGCATATCCCGCCACGCCTGATCTGCCATCTCGTATACGTAGCAATATGAACACGAGAGATTACAGCGACTATGGGCCTTCAGGATGAATTGCTGAAATGGAGCGGGTTGATACCCAAGTAGCCGCATCGCCGCTACGTCCAAATCAAGTAGAGGCCACGGAGCGGGATGTGGCGCTGCCGGCGCCGGGGTCATGCGAGCCAAGCCGCCAGGTCCAGTGGATCGCTCCGGATCCCCTGTTGGCTTAGGCAGGCGTACACATCAAACATAAGCGGCAACTTGGTGGTAAATACCTGTCGTAGCGGGCTCGAAGCCTGGTGGCGATGGACCGCGAGGGCAAGTCCGACCCAGACCTCCGGCTGCCGGCCGTCGCACGCGATTTCATCGCGGTATGCACACACAGCCGCACTGTCTTGACCGTTGATCAGCAGGGCATCAGCTTTGCTGAGTCCGGGTACTCCCGCGGCGCACAATTCGCGGTATCGACGCGGGTCAAGATGGCGCATGTCCAGCAATCGGCTGCGGGTCGCGGAGTCGACCTTACGCGTCTCTTCCGCTATCCGCCCTTCAGGCAGCGTCCGGTCGAGTAGTGGCTCGCCCCGATGATAACTGGCGGCCAGGCTCGCCACCCCTGCCGTGTCGAACGCGTTATGCCTGACCTGCCAGGTCAACCAGTGGTCAAGGGCGACTTCCCGGGCCATCTCCCGGGCTTCGGCAGGCACCGACTCGGACTCCAGGCTAAGCCCCTGCTCCCGGATCAGGTTGACGAACCTGGCGCCCGTTGGGGTAAGGGCGCTCGTCGCTAGCAAGCTGCCGGTGGCTAGCTCCATCGTGGACCGCCAGCGTTCGTACATCACCTCGGCGCGGAGTACGTCATCCGGATCGGTTTCCACGCGCCGCTGGGCGCCCCAGAAGAGCACGATTCCCAGGAACGCGTAGACCCCCTGCAAAAGGCCGCCTACAGGCCGTGGGTCTTGACGCCACGGCGCGTAAACCGTCTCCTCGGAAGGCCGAATCAGCGGCAGCATGTCCATAAGGCCGCAGAGCTTGAGGTGCTGGAATTCATGCACCAGCGTTTCGGCCATCATGACCGGATCGGGAGGCAATGAGGTTGCGATGGCGCCGAAGGCCGCTGGCGTGGTCGCGCTGTCCAGGTCGCTTTCGGGGACTAGCGGGACGATGACCGAGACGCCCGTTGCCAGCGAAGCGGCTACCCAGCTGTGGCGACGTACCAGCACCAGCCAGGCAGACTCGATGATGTGCCGCCACTTAGTGATCTCGTCCGCAGTCAATGCGGTCGGCATCCGCTGCGCGTATCGGTCCAGGTACCGGTCGTGGGTCTCCAGCAGCACATCCCATGCGTGTCCATCGGCCACCGCGCGGATCAGCGGAGTTCCCTGCCATTGCGGGAGCAACGTGCCACGGCCGTCGTCGGCTATCAGGGCCGCGTAAGGCAGGTCGATATCGTTACCGGCGGTTAGGCGTACGCCGTCCCCGCTAAGCCGGATCCATGAGAGCTGGTCGGCGATGAACAGGCACCCCAAGCCGGGAAGGAGCACGCGGCCATCATGTACCGGGACGGCAAGTTGGAACGTGATACCCGCACGAACCGCGGCCGCCACTGCCGCGCAAGCCACATAACCGAAGTCAGGCAGCGATCCCTGATCCAGTGAAGTTAGGCAGTCGTGCGCCCAGGCGCCGATTTGAGGCAGGCCGAGCTGCCAGGCGGCAGCATCAGAGTCTGCTGCCTGGACCCGAGCCATGAGACTGAAACCCGCCTGGAACGCGGCTGTCACAGGATCCGAAGGATCGGCTGCGTCCGCTGCTTCTGCCACGGCGTGCAGAAGCATCAGATGCTTGCTGTACTGTGCCTCTACCAAGTCCTGGATGACCGCGGGGTCGCCGCCGCCGTGGCCGAGTGCGATGAAGGCGTCCCTGGACAACCGATGGTTGATAATCAAGGTGCCTCTTCGATCAGTCAGGACTCTCTCCGCCCACATATGAAGTGAATGAGTTGAGTGGTACGCCGGCACCTTTGAGACGCTGACGATACGTGGCGATTGAGTGCGCGAGGACCGAGTCTCCCAGGTCGGCGAGCTGATCCATCGGGACGTCCCGCAGATCGGGAATGACAGATTCAAGCTCTTGCTCCGGCAAGGTCATCACATCTCTCTATAGAAAATAGAGCGAATTATCCGCTCATGTCGCTTTAAGCGCGGAAAGTCTACGGCGCCCCGGTAGCCACGGACGCCACAGAGATTCTGCCGTTTGGCACAGCCGTTAGCAACAACAGGATGAGCCAACAAGCCGAAGGTCACGGAGGCAACATCGAAGCTGTACAGGACAGGTCAGCGACGTGCAAGGACAGCCATGGACGATCATGGACAATTAAAGTTGCCGCTGAGGCATATCTGCATCCTGCGTGACCAGATGACCGCTTCCGATGGATGCCCACTGCGGCGCCTGGCTGCGCGGCTTCTCAGCTGATGGGCTGGGCGGCGTGGTAGGTTCTGGGGCAGTGCAGAAGGTGTACACACCCGTGCGAGGCGGGAGGTCCTCGGCGTCGGGCCGGGCGGTGCTCGCGCATGCCCGGGGAATCCTCGTGGAGCTCTTCCCGGAAAGCCCCGAAAGCCCGGAACCCCCGGAAACTCCCGCTCGGGGGCAGGTGCGGCGGTGGCTGATCGCCGCGGTATATGTGCTGTGCATCGTGGCCGGGGCGGCGCTCTCGCTGGTGCGGTATGTGGGGCTTGCTCCGTGGAAGACGGTCTACGCGGAGGACTATCCGGTTTACCTGGTGGAGGCGCTGGCCCATCCGTGGCGGAGCATCTTCACTTCCTACGCCGGTTATGAGCAGCTGGTGCCGCGGCTGATCGCCTGGTTCGTCACGCTGCTTCCGCTGCACGATGCCGCGGCTGGGCTGGCGATCACGGGCGCGCTGGTCGCGTCGGCTGTGGCGGTGTTCGTCTTCTGCGCCAGCGCGGGGCACGTTCACAGCATCGTCCTGCGGGTTCTGCTCGGCATGTCGGTGCTGTTGCTGCCGGTGGCGCTGCTGGAGATCGCCAACACGGGCGTCAACACACCGTGGTATCTGCTTATCGCGCTGTTCTGGGCGCTGCTGTGGCGGCCGCGATCCAAAGCGGGGATAGCCGTCGCGGCCCTGGCCGGGTTCGTGGCGGCCTCATCCAACATCACCGCGGTGGTGTTCGTAGTGCTGGTCGCGATCCGGGTCATCGCGCTGCCGCGCGTTCGCGAGCAGGCGGTCTCGATCGGCTGGCTGGCGGGGTGCCTGGTCCAGCTGCCCTATGTCCTCACCTCGACGTCCACGTCGTCGTCGCGGCTGTCACAGCTGGCCGCGCCGGGCCAGACGGCCAGCTTCTACGGGCACGATGTGCTGCTGCCCGCCTTCGGCTGGCACCTGTCCTGGCTGCTGCGGCACTGGGTGGGCCGTGACTACGGCGTCTTGATCATCGGTGGCCTGATCGCGATCGCGGCCACGGTGGCGCTGTTCACCGGGACCCGGCGGGTGCGGGTGTTCGCGGCTACGGCGCTGGGTTTCGGGTTCCTCTTCGCCGCCTTCGCCGCCACGGTGACATGGTGGGTGACGGTCAACCCGGTGAAGTTCGGCTTCGAGCCGGGGGCACGCTATACCGGCCTGCCCATCCTGCTCATCACCGCCGCGGCCGTCGTCGCGATCGACGGCAGGCTGCGGGAAGTCAGCGTGGGGAGCGCCTGGAGTCTGGCGGCCGTGCTCGCCATGACCGCGGTGCTGTGCGTCGGCTGGATCCCGGACTTCCGCTACGCCGCGCACCGGACCGAGGCGCCGGCCTGGGCGCCCATCCTCAGCCAGTGGGTACGGACCTGCCAGCACCATGACGCGATCTACTATCCGGACAGCTATGACAGCAACGTCGTGATGGTGATTCCCTGTGCCAGAGTCCGGGGCCAGTAGGCCGGTGGGCCGGTGGGCCGGCGGCCCAGTAGGCCGGCGGCCCAGTAGGCCGGCGGCCCAGTAGCGTCAGTAGCTGGGTAGGTCGATGCCGGTGGCGGTCCGGGTGGACAGGTACCTGATGATGCCTTTGGCCGGCAGGTAGCCCACCATACGGAAGAACCGGTCACGCTGCCGGATCCGCTTCTCGGTGGGCGGTGCCAGGAACTGGCTGCCGCCCTTGGCCTGCTTCTGGCCCTTGGCGATGTAGGGACGCATCAGCCGCTCATAGCGGTCGAAAGCGGTGCGGTAATCGCCGTTGGTGGCGGCCAGCTCACCGGCCAGGACATAGGCGGCGACCACCGCGTTGCCGGTTCCGTTGCCGCCTGGGCCAGCAGCGCAGGCCGCGTCGCCGATGAGCGCCACCCGGCCGGACGACCAGCGGTCCAGGTAAACCTGGCTGACCGAGTCGAAGTAGAAGTCGGGCGCTTCGCGCATCGCGTCGAGCAGGTCGGGGACTCGCCAGCCCACGCCGGTGAACGCATCGACGAGGATCTTCTGCTGCTGCTCGACGTCCTGGTGGTCGTATCCGGCGTCGGTTGAGCTGAAGTAAAACTGCGCGATCGCCTGGCGTCCGGCGCTGAACACCCCCGCGGTCCGGCCCGGGACGCTGTGCAAGAGGCCGGCTCGCTCCTGGACGAGCGAATCCGGGACGGTATAGATCGACACGTAGTACCCGAGATCCCGGACAGGGCCGCCGTCCTCGCCGAATACCAGCTTGCGCACGTTCGAGTGCAGACCGTCGGCACCGATCACCAAGCCGAATACACGCGGCGCGCCGCGCGAGAACGTGACGTGAACCCCGTCGGGGCGCTGCGAGATACCGGTGATCGAATCGCCGAAGACATACTCGCTTCCATCGGAAGTGGCGTCGTAGAGGATCCGCCCGAGGTCCCCGCGCAGAATCTCGACATCACCGGCGAAGATCCCGGCCGGCATCCGTGACACGGGGCGGCCATCCTGATCGACGTAGGTGATGCTGCTCAGCCGGGTCTGCTGGGCCTGGATCGAGTCGAGGACGCCCATCTTGGACAGGACGCCGAGATGAACCTTGCCGCGGAAGTCCACGGCGTACCCGCCGCCGCGCAGCGCGGGCGCGCGTTCCACCACGGTCGGCTTGAAGCCGTACCGGCTGAGCCAGTAGGCGAGGGCTGGCCCGGCGACGCTGGCGCCGGAGATCAGGATGTCGCGGTTGGTCTCCATGCGGAAAACCATACAAATGTATAAGACGTTTGTCTAGAACGTTTGTATAACCTCTTGCTAAGCTTCTCTCATGGGTCATCGCGAAGACCTCCTGGCGGGCGCTGTCATGTGCCTGCGGGAAAAGGGCTACGCCCGCACCACGGCGCGCGACATCGTCGCGGCGTCGGGCACGAACCTGGCTTCCATCGGCTACCACTACGGCTCGACCGAGGCGTTGCTGAACGCGGCGGTGCTGCGGGCCATGGAGGACTTCGGGGCCGAGATCGCGCGCGCGATGGGGTCAGGCGATGACGGCAAGGCCGGCGATCCGCTGACGCGGTTCGAGCGGTTCTGGACGTATGTCATCGAGTCGTTCCGCGTGAACACCGAGGTATGGATGGCCACGTTCGACGTGTTCAGCGTGGCGCAGCGTAGCCCGGAGGTGCGGACCGCCATCGCCAACGGACTGGAGGATGGCCGGCTACTGTGGGCGCGATTCCTGTACGGAGCCGAGGACGACCCGGCAACGCTGCGTGCGGTCGGCTCGCTCTATCAGGCCTTGCTCAGTGGGGTTCTCGTGCAGTGGCTGGTCGACCCCGACCGCGCCCCCACGGCGGCCGACCTGGCCACCGCGCTGCGAAGCATCGCCACCCACGTTCCGGGTGTGTGATCTTGTCGAAGATGGGAAACTGAAGTTCCGGCATGACGAATATAAGAAACGGGGACTCCTTGACCGGGGCTGACGACGAGAGCCTGTGGCCGGGCGATACTTATCCGCTCGGAGCGAGCTACGACGGTGCGGGCACGAACTTCGCGCTGTTCTCCGAGCTTGCCGAGCGGGTGGAGTTGTGCCTGTTCGACGACAAAGGCACCGAGTCGCGGATCGACCTTCACGAGGTCGACGGATTCGTGTGGCACGGTTACCTGCCCGGTGTAGGACCGGGCCAGCGGTACGCCTACCGGGTGTATGGCTCCTACGATCCGGCCAGCGGGCAGCGATGCAACCCGGCCAAGCTGCTGCTCGACCCGTATGCGAAGGCGATTGAGGGTTCCGTGGACTGGGACCAGGCCGTCTTCTCATATCCGTTCGGATACCCGGACAACCGCGAGGATTCGGATTCGGCGCCGCACGTGCCGCGCTGCGTGGTGATCAATCCGTACTTCGACTGGGACCTGGACCGGCCACCCCGGACCCAGTATCACCAGTCTGTCATCTACGAGGCGCACGTCCGCGGCTTCACCATGTGCCATCCGGAGGTCCCGGAGAATCAGCGCGGCACCTACCTGGGCCTGGCGCATCCGGCCGTGATCGAGCACCTGCACAGGCTGGGCGTGACCGCGATCGAGCTGATGCCGGTGCACCAGTTCATCACCGACCATCACCTGACCGAGCGCGGCCTGGCCAACTACTGGGGCTACAACACCATCGGCTACTTCGCACCGAACAACGCCTACGCCGCGACCGGTGATCGCGGCGAGCAGGTGCAGGAGTTCAAATCGATGGTGCGCACCCTCCATCAGGCCGGCATCGAGGTGATCCTCGATGTCGTCTACAACCACACGGCGGAGGGCAACCACCTGGGGCCGACGCTGTCGTTCCGCGGCATCGACAACACCGCGTACTACCGGCTCGTCGACGTCGACCGCCGCTACTACCTGGACACCACCGGCACCGGCAACAGCCTGCTGATGCGGCACCCGCACGTGCTCCAGATGATCATGGACTCGCTACGGTACTGGGTCCTGGAGATGCACGTCGACGGGTTCAGGTTCGACCTGGCCGCGGCGCTGGCGCGGCAGTTCCACGAGGTCGACCGGCTGTCGGCGTTCTTCGACCTGGTGCAGCAGGACCCGGTGGTATCGCAGGTCAAGCTCATCGCCGAGCCCTGGGATGTCGGCGACGGCGGCTATCAGGTCGGCAACTTCCCGCCGCTGTGGAGCGAGTGGAACGGCAAGTACCGGGACACGATCCGTGACTTCTGGCGCGGCGAGCCCGCGACGCTACCGGAGTTCGCCTCCCGGCTCACCGGTTCCAGCGACCTGTACCAGGCGGACTCCAGGCGGCCGGTGGCCTCGGTCAACTTCGTGACCTGTCACGACGGCTTCACCCTGCAGGACATGGTGTCGTACAACGGCAAGCACAACGAGGCCAACTGCGAAGACAACCGGGACGGCACGGACGACAACCGGTCGTGGAACTGCGGTGTTGAGGGCCCGACTGACGATCCCGCGGTCCTGGCCCTGCGCCAGCGTCAGAAGCGCAACTTCCTGACCACGCTGCTGCTGTCCCAGGGCGTGCCGATGCTGCTCGCGGGCGACGAGATCGGGCGCACCCAGCGGGGCAACAACAACGCCTACTGCCAGGACAACGAGATCTCCTGGATCGACTGGGACAACCGGGACGAGGAGCTGTTCGGCTTCGTCAGCGACCTCATCAAGCTGCGCGCCGAGCATCCGGTGTTCCGCCGCCGCCGGTACTTCGACGGCGAGGGAATCGCGTGGTTCACCCCAGCCGCGGAGCAGATGACCGGGAAGGACTGGGAAACCGGGTTCGCCAAGTCGCTCACCGTCTTCCTCAACGGCAGCGCGATCGGCGAGCCGGACCGGCGCGGCCGTCAGGTACGCGACGGATCTTTCCTGCTGCTGTTCAACGCCAGCGAGGGGGACATCGAGTTCACCATCGTGCCGGCCGAATTCGGCGACTCCTGGGAGAAGGTGCTGGACACCGCCTCCCCGGCCGCCGAACCAAGCACAGCGAAGCCAGGCGACACGCTCAGCGTCATGAGCCGCTCGATGCAGCTGTTCTGCCGTAAAGTACCAGGTCGTGGCTGACCGCAGCGTCCCCGTCTCGACCGGCGGCGTTCCCGCATCGACATACCGGCTCCAGCTCACCAGCGATTTCGGCTTTGACGCGGCCGCGAACATCGCGGACTACGTGGCTGACCTGGGCATCAGCCACGTTTACCTGTCACCGATCCTGCAGGCGGCACCGGGTTCCCGGCACGGCTACGATGTGGTCGATCACTCCCGGGTGTCGGCGGACCTCGGCGGCGAGGACGGGTTCCGTGCCATGGTGCGGCGGTTCCGCGAGCATGAGCTGGGCGTGATCGTCGACATCGTGCCGAACCACATGGCCATCCCGGCGCCGGAATCGCTCAACCGCCAGCTCTGGTCGGTGCTCGCCGAAGGGCCCGGTTCGCCGTACGCGCACTGGTTCGACATCGACTGGGCCGCGCTCGGCGGCAGGTTCCTCCTCCCGATCCTGGGTGGCCCGGTCGAGGACTGCCTGGACAAACTGACCGTCACCGAAGAGGGGTCGCTGCGCTGCTACGAGCACGTGCTGCCGCTGCGGCCCGGCACCGACGGCCTGCCGATGGCCAAGCTACTGGACGCGCAGCACTATGAGCTGGCGCACTGGCGTGACGCCAGTATCCGGCTGAACTGGCGGCGCTTCTTCGACATCACGTCGCTGATCGGCATCAGGCAGGAGGATCCGGACGTCTTCGACGCCACCCATGAGGTCGTGCTGCGGCTGGTGGCCGAGGGACTGATCGACGGGCTCCGGGTCGACCACCCGGACGGCCTGGCCGACCCGCGCGGGTACTTCCGGCGTCTGGCGGACCGGACTGGAGGGATCTGGGTCGTCGCGGAGAAGATCCTGGCCTTCACAGAGCGGCTGCCCGCGGATTGGCCGTGCGCCGGCACGACCGGCTACGACGCGCTGGCGCTGGTGGACGGGCTGTTCGTGGACCCGGACGGCGCCGCCCCGCTGCGAGAGGTGTACCAGCGGTTCGCGAATGGCGCGCCGGCAACCTTCGCGGAGGTCGCCGAGGCCGGCAAGCGGGAGATAGCGAAAGGTACCTTCACCTCCGAACTGAACCGGCTGGCCCAGCTTCTTCCCGGCAGTAGCGCGGGAGTCCGGGGGGACGGCTCCCCCCGGTCTCAAACAGACGACGTGCGCGCGACGCTGATCGAGCTGCTGGCCGGGTTCGAGGTCTACCGGGCCTACGTGCACCCCGGCGAGCCGCCGCCGGACGACTCCACGCGGGCGATCGCCGCCGCCGCGGCGGCCGCCCGGCACGCGCTGCCGGAGCGGCTGCACGCGACGCTCGACACGGTGGAAAAAGCCGTGCTCGGTGTTGGCCCGGGGGGACGACCCCCCCAGACCCCCCCGGCGGGACAGGGACCGGCCGAGTTCATCGTCCGGTTCCAGCAGACAAGCGGCCCAGTGGTGGCCAAAGGCGTGGAGGACACCGCCAGCTATCGCTGGCCCCGGCTGATCTCGCTGAACGAGGTCGGCAGCGACCCGGACCGGTTCGGCGTCGACCCGGCCGAGTTCCATGCCGCCGCGGCGCGCCTCGCGGCCGACTGGCCCGCCACGCTCACCACGTTGTCCACGCACGACACCAAACGCCAGGAGGATGTCCGGGCCAGGATCGCGGTGCTGGCCGAGATTCCGGACGAGTGGGCGGCCGAGGTGGCCGCCTGGCACGAAGCGAGCAAGGCGGCCGGCGAGGCTATCGATGCGGATACCGAGTACCTGATCTGGCAGACATTGGCGGGCGCCTGGCCGATCAGCGGCGAGCGGCTCACCGAGTACATGACCAAGGCGATGCGCGAAGCGAAGACCCGGACGTCGTGGACCGACCCGGACGAAGAGTACGAGGCGGCGGCGCTGGCCGTGGCCCGCAACGCTCCCGCCGACCGCATCGCCGCGTTCGTGGAAAGCCTGGTGCCTGATGCTCGGGTGAACTCTCTCGGCGCGAAGCTGGTCCAGCTCACCATGCCCGGTGTTCCGGACGTCTACCAGGGCTGCGAGCTGACCGGCTTCGCGCTGGTCGACCCGGACAACCGCCGCGACGTCGACTACCAGCGCCGCCGCGGAATGCTGGACCAAGATTCACCCACGGACCTGGACGGGGAGAAACTGCTCGTGACCTCTCGTGCCTTGCGGTTGCGCCACGATCACCCTGACTGGTTCGCAGGCAGCTACGCCGCGCTCACCGCGACCGGGGCCGCCGCCAGCCACGTCGTCGCGTTCCAGCGCGGCGGCCACGCGGTGACCGTCGCGACCAGGCTGCCAGCAACCCTGCGCCGGCGCGGCGGCTGGGCGGACACCGCGCTGCCGCTCGACGGCAGGTGGCGGGATGAGCTGACCGGCATGCTGTATACCGCCGATGAGCATGCCGGGCTGAAGCTATCCGAGCTGACCAGTAACCTGCCCGTGGCGCTGGTGGTGCCGGCATGACCAGGTTCAGCGTCTGGGCGCCGGATTCCAGCGCCGTTGAGCTGGACGCTGGGGCCGAACGGTATCCGATGACCGCCGCGGATCGCCCCGGCTGGTGGCAGGCCGAGGTGCCGCACGTCACCGACTACGCGTTCCGTCTCGACGGCGGCGAAGCGCTGCCCGACCCGAGATCGCCGAGGCAGCCGTCCGGCATCAACGGGCCGAGCCGGGTCTACGACCACGCCGCGTACACATGGACCGACCACGACTGGCGCGGTGTTCCGCTGAGCGGGTCGCTCATCTACGAGCTGCACGTCGGCACGTTCACCAGCGAGGGAACCTTCGACGCCGCCATCGGCAGGCTTGGCCACCTCAAAGAGCTCGGCATCACGACCGTGGAGCTGATGCCGGTGGCGACGTTCCCCGGCCGCCACGGCTGGGGATACGACGGGATCAACCTGTGGGCCGTGCACGAGCCGTACGGCGGCCCGGACGGGCTGAAGCGCTTCGTCGACGCCTGCCACGGCGAAGGGCTGGGCGTGCTCCTCGACGTGGTCTACAACCATGTCGGGATCGGGAACCGGCTGCCCGACTTCGGGCCGTACTTCACCGACGCCCACACCACGCCGTGGGGTCCGGCGGTCAACCTGGACCAGCCAGGCTCGGACGAAGTGCGCGCGTTCCTGATCGGCAACGCGCTGATGTGGCTTCGCGACTACCACCTGGACGGGCTCCGGCTCGACGCGGTGCACGCGCTGGCGGACCAGCGGGCGACGCACTTCCTCGAGGAACTGACCGTCGAGGTCCGGACGCTGGAAGCCGCGCTCAACCGCGACCTGGTGCTCATCGCCGAATCCGACGCCAACGATCCCCGGCTGGTCTCCGCCCGCGAGGCCGGCGGGTATGGGCTCGACGGCCAGTGGAGCGACGACTTCCACCACGCCGTCCACACGGCGGTGACCGGCGAACGGCAGGGTTATTATGCCGATTTCGCCACCGTTACAGCGTTGGCCAAAATATATAAACAGGCCTTTTTTCATAACGGCGTCTGGTCTTCTTTCCGGGGACGTAGTCACGGCCGCCCGGTCGACGTGCACCGTCTTCCCGCCTCCCGGTTCCTGGGCTACCTCCAGGACCACGACCAGGTCGGCAACCGGGCGACCGGCGACAGGATGCCCGCCGCGGCCGCCCGGGTGGGCGTCGGCCTGGTCCTGACCAGCCCGTTTACGCCGATGCTGTTCATGGGCGAGGAATGGGGCGCGGACACCCCGTGGCAGTATTTCACCGACCACATCGATCCCGGCCTGGCCAAGGCGGTCGCCGAAGGACGCAGGCGGGAATTCGCCGCGCACGGCTGGAGCGCGGCCGACGTGCCCGACCCCCAGGACCAGGCGACGTTCCTGCGCTCCAAGCTGGACTGGTCACAGCCGGACCGCGAGCCGTACGCGAGCACGCTGGCCTGGTACCGGGAACTGATCGCGCTCCGCCGGGCCTGGCCCGAACTGACCGACCCCTGGCTCGATCACCTGAGCGTCACCTATGACGAGCAGGCCTGCTGGCTGGCCGTGCGGCGCGGTCGGCTGCGCATCGCGGCCAACCTGGGCGGGCAGCCGGCGACGCTCCCGCTGCCGGCTGAGGCGACGGTGCTCGCGGCCTCCTGCCCAGGTGTCACACCGCCCACGATGCCTCCCAGTTCGTTCGCGGTTTTCCTGGCGGAGAACAACGTCGTTAAAGGACAGAACGAACTTTGGTTATCGTGACTCCGGCCGCTGCGGACGCCACCCCAGCCAGCGCGAACAGCGCGGGGTAGCTGTGCCCGAGGCCAAGCACGAGGCCGGCCACGATCGGGGCGACGACCAGCGGCAGCGAGTAGCCGATGTTCAGCACGCCGAGATCCTTGGCGCGGTCGGACGCGGCCGGCAGCACCGCGGTCAGCACGGCGGGGGCGGCGGCCCAGTACGTGCCGAAGCCGAAGCCGAGCAGCGGCGCGGCCACCAGCGCCAGCGACCAGGTCGGCGAGATGACCAGCAGCAGCGCGGCCATTCCGCACGCCGCGGCGGCGCCGATCACGTACGGCTTGCGGCGGCCGGACCGGTCCGAGGCGGTGCCGCAGACCACGCCGGCGACGGCCAGCGCGACGGCGTACAGGGCCATCAGGATCAGCAGCCCGTTCTGCGGGTCGTGGTAGCGGACCTGGTCGGTGAGGAAATACAGCAGGTACAGCGTGCCGAGGTCGTTGCCCAGGTTGACCAGGAAGTGGGTCAGCCAGGCCCAGCCGAAGTCCGGGTAGGTCTTCGGCGACACCCACAGCTGCTTGAGCGCCGTGCTGATCGGCGTCCGCGGCTTGAACTGTTCGGGTAGCGCTTCGTCGGGTGTGCGCAGCGCGAAGGCGGCGGCGCCGGCCACGACGAGCAACCCGCAGGTCAGATAGCCCGCGGAGATGCCGGTCACGATCAAGATGACGATCAGTGCGCCGAGCACTGTGCCCAGCATCTGGCTGATGCCGATCAGGCCGCCGAGCGTGCCGCGCTGGTTGGCCGGCACGCGGTCGGGGATTGCCGAGGTCAGCGTGGCGAGCATGCCGCCGAGCCCCACCTGGGCCACGCACCACCCGACCGCCATCACCGGGATGTCCGGCGCGGCGGCGAGGATCGCGAGGCCGATGGCGCCGGTGGCGGCGCCGGCCAGCGTCCACGGGTGCCTTCGGCCATATTTGGATGTGGTTCGATCCGAGTGTGCGCCGACGATCGGGTTGGCGATCAGCGACGCGATCGCGCCCGCCGCCATCACGACGGAGAACAGCGCCGCTTTGTCGGCCCGGTGCAGCGACTGGACCTGTTCGGGGAGCAGCACCTGGATCGGCGCATAGATCGCCAGCCACAGTCCGACGTTCGCGGTGAACAGCAGCGCGATCCAGCCAGGCCGGACCGGCGTGACCGGCTCCGCCAGCGCGGCCGGCACCGCCTGGGCCGTCGTCGCCTCAACAGCCTCATCCATCACAGTCCCTCCTTCCCCGCGACGGGGTGAATGTGCCATCGCACCCCCTCTGGGGGGGGACGATGGCACATTCACCCCCCGGTGGACTAGCCGAAGCACTGTCCCTCCCCGCGGTACGTGGGGACGGGCGTGACCTCGCTGCCGGCTGGGTCAAGGGCCTGGTAGCGCGTGAAGCGCTCGGCCAGTTCGCCGGCCTTGGCGTGCCGCATCCACACCCGGTCCCCTACGTGGAGGGCCATCGCCGATGGACCGCGTACCGGCGTCTGGACCTCGCCGGCCCCTTCCGTGGCGGTGAGCTTGAGGCCTGGCGGGAGATACGGCCGGGGCAGCCGATCCTTCGTCCCGGTCCCGGAGGCCAGGTAGCCGCCGGTGAACAACGTGGCGATGCCGGGTTCCGGCTTCCTGGTCACGGACAGCGCGTAGACGAGCGCGGGGTGCGGCCTGAACCTGGTGTAGGCGTCGAACAGGGTCGGGCCGACCAGGCCAGAACCGGCGGCCAGTTCGGTGACGGAGCTGTCCTGCCTGGTGGTCTCCAGGCTGCCGGTCCCGCCGCCGTTGACGAACTCCAGGTCCGCGATGCTCCTGATCAGCTCGACGGCCGCGGCTCTGCGCTCGTGTAGTTCTCTGACGGAACGCTCCTGGATCAGGCGAACCGCCCTGGCCTTGAGCGGTTGTCCGGGAGGAGCGTCGCCGAGGCCCGCGACCTGGCCCTCGTAGCCCATGACGCCGACGAGCCTGAAGCCCTTGTGGCCGATGATCGCCCTCGCGAACTGGAATGCCTGCTGGGGGGTGTGCAGCGGGGACCGGCGCGTGCCGATGTGGACGTTCTTCGCCGGGCGCCAGGAGACGTCCAGGTCCAGGCAGACCCGGATTTCGGGATGGTCCTGACCGAGGACGCTCGTCACCAGGTCGAGATGGGCCTGCTCGTCCACCATGATCGTGACATGCCGCCGTGCCTTTTCGTTGGTGGCCAGGCTGTGCAGGGCCCGGTAGTCGACGGTCGGGTACGCCACCAGGATGTCCTCGCTCATGCCATGTTCGTGCAGCCAGAGGGCCTCGGGCAGGGAGTAGCACATCAGGCCGTGGTAACCCGGGTGGGCGAGGGCGCGCTCGATCAGGAAGCGGCATCTGACCGACTTGGTGGCCAGCCGGATCGGCTTGCCGGCGGCACGTCTGGCCATATCGTCGGCATTGCGGTCGAATGCCTCCAGGTCGATCAGCGCCAGCGGCGGATCCAGGTGCGCGGTGGCTTTGTCGTAACGAGCATGTCTCGCTTCGAGGTCAGACGGCATGTCTCGGAGAGTAGACGGTGCGGGGCCCGCATGGGAATACTCTCCAGTAATGAGAACTACGTGGCGGAATTGGGCCAGGACCGCGTCGGCTACCCCGGCGCGGTGGTATCGGCCCACAAGCGTCTCCGGCATAACAGAGGCCGTGAAGGCCGCCGCGGCCGGCGGCCTGACCGTGCGGGCACTGGGCAGCGGGCATTCGTTCACGCCGATCGGGGTGTGCGATGGAGTCGCCCTCGACCTGTCGGCGTGGACGGGTGTGGCCTCCGCAGACGCTGGCAGCGGCGTGGTCACCGTGCGGTCCGGGACGACGATCCGCGCGCTGAATACGGCGCTGGACGGCCTGGGCCTGGCCATGGCCAACCTCGGGGACATCGACGCGCAGACGATCGCCGGGGCGCTGGCCACCGGGACGCACGGAACCGGTTCGGGCCTGGGCGGGTTGGCCACGCAGGTGCTGGGGTTCGAGCTTGTGCTCGCCGACGCGTCGGTGGTGCTGTGCTCGGCCACGGAGCGGCCCGACCTGTTCGCGGCCGCGCGGGTCGGGCTGGGCGCGCTGGGCGTGGTGACCACCGTGACGTTGCAGTGCGTTCCGGCGTTTTCCCTGATTGCGGACGAGCGGCCGGTCCCGCTGGAAGAGGTGCTCGGGTCGTTCGATTCGCTGGCGGCGGAGAGCGACCACTTTGAGTTCTACTGGTTCCCGTATGGCCGCAACGCGCTGGTCAAGCGCAACAACCGCGTGATTGACGGGCATCTCGGATCCGTGGATATGCCGCCGCCGATGTCGCCGTTGCGGCGGTTCTACGAATTCGAGCTGATGGAGAACACTGCCTTCGGCGCGCTGTGCCGGGCCGGGCGCACGGTGCCGCGGCTGATCCCGTCGCTGAACAGGTTCTCGTCGTCGATGTTGTCACAGCGGTCGTATACCGCCGTGTCGCACGAGGTGTTCGTGACGCCCCGGCGGGTGCGCTTCGTGGAGTCGGAGTACGCGGTTCCACGTGAATCAATACTCACCGTGCTCGGTGAGCTGCGATCCGCCGTGCCGCGACTGGCGTCGCCGGTCATGTTCCCGGTCGAGGTCAGGGTGGCGGCCGCCGACGACGTCTGGTTGTCAACCGCCTACGACCGCGCGTCGGCTTATGTCGCCATCCACCAGTACGCCGGCCTGCCCTATGAGGAGTACTTCGATACCTTCGAGTCCATCGTCGCGTCTGTTGGCGGCCGGCCGCACTGGGGCAAAATGCACTCCCTGGACGCCGAGCGGCTGCGGCACCTGTACCCTCGCTTCGACGACTTCCGCCGGGTCCGCGCCGAAGTAGACCCCGAAGGCCGTTTCGCCAACCCCTACCTAACCCGCGTCCTGGATCCGTGAAGGTGCCGTTGCCCGGATATGACTGTTATGCGCCTGTGGCCCGTGGCACGCCACCGATTTGCCCGGATATGCCCGTTATGCGTCTGTGGTTCGTCCGCGCTCGCCGCTTCTGCGCGCCCGACATATCAGCCTTTGTCCCCTTTCCTGGAACGCACAGCGTGGAAGAATAGAGCCTTGCGGAAGTTTAGGCGCCGGTTTCCGGCGCCTTTTCTTCCAGAAGGCTCCCATCTTCCACAGAATGGCTGCTTCCGTGCCGACTATGTGATGATACGTGTAATTACAGTAACTAGGCTGCCAGCCCATTCTGACGAAGGTGCCATGCCGCAAACACGCCTAATCGGGAGCGCTTGCGATTTCAGATCGCAGGTAATACTACGGTGGCAGCGCGGCGAGCGGAGCGAGCGTCGCGGGGCCGCCCGCTGACCACGGTGGCAGCGCGCGGGCCACGGCCCGAGCCGTGAACGACCGGCTCAGCAGCTTCCTGAGCCGGGTGTGTTCCGGGGGATCCATGTTCAGCATCATCTTGCGGACGTACCGGAGCGCCTCGGGCGTGGCCGGATCGCGGATCTGCGTCGCTCCCACCGCGGAGGAGAACAGTTGCGGGGCGGGTGAGCACCGATTCGACGTCCGCGTGCCGGAGAACCAGCCAGAACCCCGGTCCGCCCGGCCAGCCGAGCACCGGCTTCTCGTCAACTCACACCACGGGAGCCTCGCGGCGCAGCCGGGCCAGCGCGCCGAACGGCACGCCCGTCACGTACGTGGCCGGATCGAAGATGACCTCGGTATCTGTCATCGCAGCCGGAGATGTTCTTCGACCGAGGTGGCTAGGGCGACCGGGGTCTCGAACATCGGGTAATGGCCGGCGTTGGCCAGGACGATCATCTCGGCGTTGGGGAAATGCTGGAGCCACGTCTGCCGCATGAGGTCCGCGCCCAGCGCCGGGTCGTGCTCGCCGGCGATCACCCGCACGCGCGCCGGGTTGCCCTTCACCTGGCCGGAGAAGTCGGTCTTGGCCCATGACGGGAGGTAGGCGGCGAACGCCCGAACGGTTGACTGCTCCAGCGAATGCCGTACCAGGCTGTCGATGAAGACCGGGGTCAGCCGGCTCCCGGTGGTGAAGTTGATGATCGTCGCCCGGTTGCCGGGGTTCTCGGCAGCACCGTCGAACAGGGCCCAGCTCTGATCGTCGAACGGCACGCCGGACGCGGGGACCGGGTTGACCGCCACCATCATCCGCACCCGGCCGGGCGCCTGGAGCAGCACCTGGGCGATCGCCTTCCCGCCCATGGAGTGGCCGACCAGCGAGAAACGATCCCAGCCCAGTTCGTCGGCCAGCGCGATCGCGTCCGCGGCCGCTTCCTCCATGGTGAACTCGCCGCTGACGTCCTTACGACCGCCGTAACCGCGTAGGTTCATGAACGCATAGGTGAAGGCGGAGCCGTCGAGATGATCCGGCAGCGACCCCCATCCGTAAGCCGAGCCGAACCACCCGTGCAGGGCGATGACGTGATGATCCCCGGAACCTACGGTCACATACGGACTGGCCATCTCGTTCTCCGCCCTATCACGGCTACGCTGCCGCGGCTACGCTGTCTGCACTGAAACTCTAGTCACGAGATGGTGAGCGAAACCACGCAGAAGCGGGTATTACTCCACCGATGCGGTGGCTTATCAAGCGGTTCCCGGGCAAACGGGGGGATGACGCATGACCTTAAGCTGGGAGGCGCTCGCCGGGCTGGACGCTTACCGGATCATCGAAATACCCCGCCACGGCCAGGCAACCGACGTCACACACGAGCCACATCACGTCAGCGATCCCGGGTACGCGCAGCGTGTCGCGGCCCTGGTCGGGGCGTACCACGCGATGGCCCACGCCGGCGGTGAGCGGCCCGCTCCGCTGGCCTTCGGGTGGGTCCGGCACGACGAGGGCGGCCCGATCCAGATCCTGGCCGCGGGCGACGCCATCGTCGGCAGCGGAACGGACACCGAAACGCTGCTTACCCTGCCCGCCAGCGCCCGGGCTCAGCCGCTCGAACCCGGCCGCCTGGCCGGGCTGATGGCCCGGCTGCCCGCGTGGCGTGCCATCGACGGAAACCACGACGGGCTGATCGAAGACAAGGACGCCCGCCAGCGTCCGCCACCGTCCTGGGAAGACGGCCTGCTGGGGGTGTGGCCGAAGCCGTTCGCTTTCCTGGTTTTTGTCACGCCGGTCAGCGGCGACGACGTGGCGCGGGAAGCGGATGACATCGCCCGGCGCGAGGGGCTCGCCAACGGTGACGCGGACAGGTTCCCCGATCGCGCCGTCGCCGCCCAGCGCCTCAGCCTGCGGCACAAGGAGCTGCGCAACGGGCTGTCGACCGGATTCTGGCGGGTGCGCATGATGGCCGGCGGCGCGGACCCGGCCGCGGCGTCGCGGGTGGCCGGCCTGGTGTGCGCGGCGACCAACCTGAACGGGCTGCCTTACGTGCTGCGCCCGGCCGACGGCGAGCCGCTCGGCCTGGCCGATCTGCTGACGGCCAGCAAGGACGAATTCCTGGCCAGTGCCGAGCTGGTGGCCGCGCTGACCAGGCCGCCGGAACGGGAGATACCGGGCATACGGCTCGCGCTGAAGCCCGATTTCGACGTCACCCAGGAGCAGGCCGGAACCCGTGAGGCGATCACCCTCGGCGACGTGCTGGACCGCGATGGTCGGCCGGCCGGTTCGCTGCGCCTCCCGCTCGACTCGCTGAACCGGCACGTGTTCGTCAGCGGCGCCACCGGGGCAGGCAAGTCGCAGACCATCCGTGGCCTGCTCGAAGCCGCCACCAGCAAAGGCATCCCGTGGCTGGTCGTCGAGCCCGCCAAGGCGGAATACCGCCTGATGGCCGCCAGGCTGGCGGCCATCGATGGGGCCGAGGTGGTGCGTATCAGGCCGGGCGAGTCGGACGCGATCGCGGCCGGAGTCAACCCGCTCGAACCCGCGCTCGACGAACAGGGCAACCGGTTCCCGCTCCAGACGCACGCGGACCTGGTGAAGGCCCTGTTCATCGCGTCGTTCCGATCCGAGGAGCCGTTCCCCCAGGTGCTCAGCGCGGCGCTGACCAGGGTGTACGAGGAAGCAGGATGGGACCTCGCGCTCGGCGAGTCGCTGACGTCCGACACGAGCCCCGGCTACCCGAACCTCACCGACCTCCAGCGAACCGCCGAACGTGTGGTCAACGAGGTCGGCTACAGCCAGCGCGTCACCGATGACGTCCTCGGCTTCATCCGGGTCCGGCTGGCCAGCCTGCGCATGGGCACCACGGGCCGGTTCCTCGAGGGCGGCCACCAACTCGATTTCTCGAAGTTGCTACAAACGAACTCGGTGCTTGAGATCGAGGACGTTGGTGACGACCGGGACAAGGCGTTCCTGATGGGAACCGTCCTGATCAGGCTGGCCGAGCACCTGCGAATGGCGCACCGCGCGGCCGGGGCGGCGCCGAAGGCCGGGCTCCGCCACATCACGGTCATCGAAGAGGCACACCGGCTGCTGCGCCGTCCCGAACCCGGCAGCACCACCGGCGGGGCGGCCGAACACGCGGTGGAGATGTTCGCCGGCCTGCTGGCGGAGATCCGTGCCTACGGCGAAGGCCTAGTGATCGCCGAGCAGATCCCGGGCCGGCTCATCCCCGATGTCATCAAGAACACGGCGGTGAAGATCACTCACCGGTTGCCCGCCGCGGACGACCGCGACGTGGTCGGCGCGACGATGAACCTGACGCAGGCGCAGAGCCGCTACCTGGTCACGATGCGGCCCGGTGAGGCGGCGGTGTTCACCGACGGGATGGACTACCCGCTGCTGGCGCGCCTGCCGGACGGAACGGTCCAGGAGGCCGCCACCGACGCCGACTGCGCGACGCCGGCCGCGATCGTCCATCCGCGCAGCATGACCTGCGGCACCGAATGCGTCGGGCGACCCTGCACGCTTCGTGACATGCGGATCGCGCAGCGGGTGCTGGACGAATACCCGGGCATCAGGCTGTGGGCGGAGTTGTCGGTGCTCGGCCATCTCTCCGGCTGGCCGATGCCGATTCCGAAGACGACGCTGCTCGCCCTGCTCCAGATGATGCCGGTCCGGCTACGGGACTGCGCGATCTCGCATGCTGTGGATACAGCGGTCAACTCGCGGACCGGGGTCATCTCCTCCCGGGTCAGCCCGGTCGGCCTGGCCTCGCATGTCAGCACCGCGATGCGGGCGCGGATCTCCCGCGGAAGCTGGCTGTGCCAGCGGGAAGAGCCGCGGTGGCTGGCCCCGGCCTACAAGTGGGCGCTGGTGCTGGACGCGCTGAAAACCTACGACCGGAAGACGCCGGGATCGGGCCCGCATCCGCGTAGTGCGGAGTGGGAGCGGACCTACGGCCAGGCGATCACCGGAGATACCTGTGCGCGGCAGGTCGGTGTCGTTCAGCGCTGGTATGACGCGGCGCAGCGGGATGCGTGGGAGATGCGGACCATCGCCTTCGGCGTGGACGCGCCGTCGGCCATCGAGCGCGGGGTCGGCGCCATCTCCGAGGACGACGACTTCGAGGAACGGCTCACCGGGTACCTCGACCAGTTCATCGACTGCCGCTGGCCCCGCCTGTACCTGACCGCCGACCTGGCGTTATCCCGGTACGCCGGGAATAGGCGCGTGGCGCCGCGTCGGCCATACCCGTCTTCGCCGGAACGCTCCGGCCAGCCTGGGCGATCTACGTGTATCGCTATATAGCGGCCGCGAGGCCCGATCACTTCACGGAAAAATAGGAGCCCTCTGGAAGAAAAGGCGCCGGAAACCGGCGCCCTCTTTTCCGTGAGACCCTTTTCTTCCACGTCATCCCGCGACCCGGCTGGATAGGCCCCGCCCTCAGCGTGACGATGGCGCCATTCATCGCGCTGAGTGGGGGGTTTGTCCGGTTCCAGTGTCATCAATGGCGCCATCGAGTCGCAAGAGCTCAGTTCCCAGCAGGCACGAAGCCGTCTCCGCCCGCGGCCCGTGTTGGCGGCGCGGCGATTAGCGTGGAAATTCCGTGCTGGACGGAAATAAACACGTCGTATTCGTACATCAGATTTCCGCGCAGCACCAATTTTCCGTCTTAATTGGCGCCTCTATTTGAATAATCGACGCATACCGCTCAATCCGGGCAACGATCCGGAGCGCGCGCGGGGAGGCGCCGGCCCAGCGTGACCCGGCCTGCCCGCACCCCGGCCTGCTCGCAACATGTCGGCCCTGGAAGCGCCGGTTGAAGACGAGACGTCCGGTCCGTAGTCTTCAGCCCCGGCGGCGATGCTTACCAGCCTGCCGCGTCTGGCTTGGCTGGCGGGGTCGGGAAGCCGAACGAGCCGCGGCTGGCGCCGATGGAGGTGATGTCGGTGATGTTCGACGCGGTGGCGGAGCCGCCGCTGACCGTGGCGGTCACGAAGACGGAGTCGTTGGCCTTCACCGCGCCGATGCCCGCCGATTCCGCGTTCACCTCAGTGGACCCCGTGACGGCATACGTGGCCGTGTACCCGTCGGCGCTCTTGACCGTGATGGACGTCGAGCTGACCGAGGTCACGGTGCCGCGCTGGACGTCCACCGTCTGATATCCACCGCCCGATTTCGGCACGGTGAGCTGGCCGTGAACAGCGCCGCCGATACCGCCGATCCCCAGCCCGCCCATGCCCATGCCGCCGAACCGGTGCGGCTCCGGTCTGGCGGGAGCAGTAGAACTGGCCGAAGGAGAGGGAGACGGGGTCGGGGACGTCACGGACTGACTCGTGGTCTGCGCCGCGGCCGGGCTTCCCGGGTGAGCGACGGCGTAGGCAACGCCTGCGCCGCCGACGAGCGCGGTCCCGGCGACACCGACGAAGATGGCATAACTTCGCAACCTCATACCTTAAAAGTCGGCGCCGAAGTTGAAGCTAAGCTAAGGGCCACCCCATAGGTTCCTGAGCTTCATGCACAGGCTGTCCACGGCCTTGTCCACACCACAATCCACAGAGGTGTGCACTACGTTGCCAATGGCAGCTTGCTTCCTGCGACGTCGTCCGGCGCGCTATCCACAGCACGTCCCTGTGGATAACTTTTCACGCATACCCAGACCAGCGCGACCGTGGCGAGCAGCCGGATGGCCGGGGTCAGCCACATGCCGTTGAACTGGCCGAGGTCGTACAGCCAGTGCGGCTGGACCGGACGATCGACGGCGATCACGTAAACGGTGGCGCCCGCCAGCAGCCGGATTATCACCACCCAGTCAAGCAGTGCTGGTTCCGGGGGGGACGACCCCTCTGTGCTGCTCTGACGGGGGGATGCCATCCCCCCGTGCCCCCCTGGCCAAGCCTTCGGCGACGAGGCCGTGTACAGGGCGAGCAGGCTGATCGCCATGACGTCGTACCACGGCCGTTGGAACGCGGTGACGAACAGCCAGGCCAGGCTCAGCCCCAGCGCCGGCGCGAGCGCGGGGAACTGCGGAGTGCGGTCGGGCAGGCGGAGTATCGCCAGCACGGCGATGGCGGCGAAGAGCAGGTAGGCGACCAGTTCCAGATGGGGCGGCACGTCGTTGACGTCGAACTTCGTATATCCGAGCACCGGCCGCCAGAACAGCTGGTACATCGTGTCAAAGGTGATGCCGGGGCCGCGGGTGACCAGCGCCTTGATGGCCGAGGACCCGGCCAGCAGGTAGGCCGGCAGCGCGATCACGACGAATCCGGCCGCCGCGGCGGCGAGCGCCCGGATCGAGCGGCGGCACGCCCAGGCGACCGCGAGGCCCAGCAGAGCGTACTCCACCTTGACGCCTGTGGCCAGGCCGATCAGCGCGCCAGCCGCGGCCGCCCCGGCGAGGGCCATATCACGCCGTACCATGATGACCGCCGCCAGGCCGAACACCGCTGACAGCCCGTCGATGTGTCCGGCCGCGACTATCTCCCACAGCACCAGCGGATTCGCGGTCCACAGCAGGTGGGCGCGCAGCCGCGGGGCGGGATCGCGGCGCAGCATGCGGTCCAGGACCAGCGCCACCGCCGCGAAGCAGATCAGCTCGATAAGCTTCAGCCAGAACGTGATGTGCGCGACCGAGACCCCGCCGAGCCTGGCCGCGATCCACTCGGTTCCGGTGGCGACCGGCCCGTACACCGAGACCCGGTCCTTCCACAGACCCGGGATGACCTGGATGGCCTGGCGGCCGACCGGGTCGCCGATGGCCGCCAGTTGATGCGGGGTCATCACGTACGGGTTTTTGCCGATGAGCGCCATCCGGCCGTAGGCCGCGTAGGACACGGCGTCGGTCGAGCCCGCCGGGGGCAGCACGGTGAGCACCACGGCGGCGAGCACGCCGAGGCCGATGAGCCAGTGGACGGGCAGCCGGCCACCACGGGCGACCGCGGCCAGCCCGGCGATGATGCCCGCGGCACCCATGGCCATCGCGACCCACATCGAGACGATCGTGAACGTCGCGGTGAAGTGCAGTGAATGCCACCACGGCGGGCCGCTGGTCCCGTACACGCGGGGAACTGAAAGGCTGGGTCCCCCGGCCGAGATCACGATCATGATGAGGATCGATACCGCGATCGCCGCCACGCCCAGCAGTGTTTCCCTCCGCGCCAAGGCCTCGCTGCGCTCGGCCGGCTTGGAGCCGCGGCGGGAATTGCCGCCCCTCCGGGACGGCAACCGCCGCGGCATTTCCCGCCGCGGCGGGCGCCCGTCGGTCTCGCTCACCAGATCCGCCAATGCCTGCCAGAGTTTCCGTGCCGCCTGTTACCTGACCGCAGAGTCTACTGGTGATGGCCCGAACGGGGATGCCCGCGGCGCAACTGAGCTAAGCACAGTTCGCCGCGGGCATTCGCTGACTACCTACCTGATGTGGTCACCTGACCGTTCACCTGGTTCATTGAACCCTCCTCGGACGAGGCCGGCTGCCCGGTCTCGTCCGACGCACTGTCCGCCGCGTGCTTGGCGTCCGCTGTGGCGTTCTGATAACGCCGCATGGTCACCACAGCCGCGGAGCCCGCCGCGGCCACGGCGGCCCCGATGCCGAGCAGCCACCGCCAGTTGAGCAGCCTCCGGATGCCGGTCTTTCCAGCCGGGACCGGCTGAACCTGCTCAGCGGCGCGGTGCAGCGCGGACGACACCTTGGGCGCCGTCGCAGTGATGACGTCCGCCGCGCCGTGCATGCGCGGCGCGGCCCATCCGCGTGCGCCGCGAGCGCCTTGTTTCACCCCCTGGGCAGCGGTTGTTCCTGCTTGCCGGGCCTGCGTGCCCGCCCGTCGTGCCTGCGGGATGGCCTGCGCGGCGACGTCCCGTGCGCGGTCGCCGATCGAGGCCTGCTTGCTCATCGAGCGGCCGTTTCTCATTAGGGACACTTTCTACCTCCCGAGCGTGATCCCGTCTTGACAAACTTCCCAGCTATCTGGCGTTCAACCATCCCCTCAACTGGGTGAGGTAAGTTCAAGGCATGACTCAGACGCTTACCGCGACGCTGCACACGAGCGAGGGACGGGTCGTTTTGCGGCTGTATCCCGACCATGCTCCGAAGACGGTCCGCAACTTCGTGGAGCTCGCGGAGGGCGGGCGGCAGTGGACGCACCCCGCTACCGGCCAGTCCAGTAACGCCAAGCTGTATGACGGCACGATCTTCCACCGGGTCATCCCGGACTTCATGATCCAGGGCGGCGATCCGCTGGGTACCGGGACCGGGGGCCCAGGCTACAAGTTCGCCGACGAGATCCACCCTGACCTGCAGTTCAGCCGGCCCTACCTGCTGGCGATGGCCAACGCAGGGCCGGGCACCAACGGGTCGCAATTCTTCATCACCACTGGGCCGACCCCGTGGCTCAACGGCAGGCACACCATCTTCGGTGAGGTCATCGAGGGCAGCGACGTGGTGGACCGGATCAGCCATGTCAAGACCGGCAACCAGGACCGCCCGGTGGAGGATGTGGTGATCCAGTCCGTCACGGTGGACCGCGGCGCCCCAGACTAGGACAACCCGGAGTAGTACCACACAGAGTAGGACGACCGAGTTGACCACACCCGGCGAGGTTCCCACCTGTTACCGCCATCCTGGCCGGGAAACGTACGTGTCCTGCGTACGGTGCGGACGCCATGCGTGCCCGGACTGCATGCGGGCCGCCTCGGTCGGCCAGCAATGCGTGGAATGCGTCAAAGCGGGCGGGCAGAGCGCGCCACCCGCCCGCACCGCGTTCGGCGGCCGTGTCGCGTCCGGCGGTGGCCGTCCCGCCGTAGGCGCGATCGTCACCTTCTCCCTCATCGCCATAAACGTCGGGCTGTTCATCGTCGAACTGGCCAAGCCGTCGCTGGCCACCGACTGGGGCATGGTCGCGGGCTACACCCAGGACGGTTCACCGCACGGGGTGGTGGCCGGCGAGTGGTACCGGCTGATCACCTCGGCTTTCCTGCCGCCCGCGGTGACCGGCGGTGGCGGGCTGGGCGGTCTCGGGTTCATGGACATCCTGTTCAACATGTGGGCTCTGGTGTTCGTGGGCCCGGCGCTCGAGCGCCTGCTCGGATCGCTGCGATTCCTCGGCGTGTACGTGGTCAGCGCGTTGGGCGGATCGGTGATGTATTACTACCTCGCCGCGCCCAACGCCATAGCGCTAGGCGCGTCCGGGGCCATATTCGGGCTGTTCGGAGCGTGGTTCGTGGCGTCCAGGCGGCTCCGCCTCGACGCTCGCGGCATCTCCACCCTGATCGTGATCAACCTGGTGATCAGCTTCGTGTGGCGGAGCACCATCGCATGGCAGGCTCACGTCGGAGGGCTGCTGGCCGGCGCGCTGCTCACCGCGGCCTACGCCTACGCGCCGCGGAAGAACCGTGGCCTCCTCCAGGTGGCCGCGACCGCGGCAATCGTCGCGCTGATCGTCGTGGCTGTGGCGATCAGGACCCACCAGCTACAGCGTTAGCTAACCGGGCGAGGATCCGCCTAGCGCCAGCGGGTGGCCAGGGCCAGTCCGGCGATGATGAAGGCGAAGCCCACCACCAGGTTCCACGAGCCAAGGGCCGAGATGCCCGGGACGCCGTTCTGCGTCGTGTAGAACACCACGATCCAGGCGAGGCCGAGGACCAGGCAGCCCACGATGGCGGGTGCGACCCACGGCGCGCTGACCTTCCGCCGTGCCGTCTTCGGCGGCGGGGGAGTGTAAACCGCTTTATGGCGGACGCGCGACTTGGGCACCACGGCCTCCCGGGAGAAGAAACTCGTTTTCTGCGGACCTAAGCGTAGCCTCTTCGCGGCGTCCTTGCCGCCGGTAACATCTCGCTATGCGACAGACACTCAGGGTTACTGGCGAAAGCCTGCTGACCATCGGGGCCGTCATCCTGCTATTCGTCGCCTACCTGCTGTGGGGGAGCGCCTTGCGCGCCGCGTCGGCGCAGCGCCAGTTCACGAATGAACTGAACGAACAGTGGCTCCACGGACCGCACCCCGGATCCGCCACGCGGGGCGACATAATCCACATGCTTCCCGAGCGGTTCAGCGTGGCGACCGGGCAGCCGTTCGCGTTCATCCGGATCCCCGCGTTCGGCCAGGATTGGCGGTTCACCGTGATCCAGGGCACGGATCTCGCTCAGCTCAACGTGAGCCCCGGACACGTGCCGGGTACCGGCTGGCCTGGGCAACGGGGGAACTTCGCGGTGGCGGGTCACCGGGTGACGTCGGGCAACCCGTTCTGGTCGCTGCCGTCGCTGAAAGATGGCGATCTCATCTACATCCAGACCCGGCTGAACGACTTCACTTACCGCGTGACCGGCAAGAGGTGGGTGTCGCCTTCGGACTTGAGCGTCCTCGACGCGGTACCCGGTCACCCGGGCCAGCCGCCGGCCAAGCGGCTGATCACGCTGATCACCTGTGACCCCGCGTGGACCGGCACTTACCGCGTGATTGTCAGCGGCGTCCTGATCGCCGCCCGTCCCCGCTGAAGGAGCCTCGATGTATGTGTGGATATGGCGGCACCTGCCCGGGACCACTGCCGTCCGGGTGGCCACGACGACCGTGCTCGGCCTCGCCGTGGCGGCGGCCCTGTGGTTCTGGGTGTTCCCCTGGGCCGCCAGCCACCTGCCTATCGACGGAATTAGCTTCTTACCGAGGAAGCCGTTACTGCCCTGGCGGGGGCGAGCCGAGCGAGTTGGTGGCCGACCCGCTCGGGCTCGGCGTCGGCGACGCGCTCGGCGAGGCGCCGTTCTGGACGTAAATGGTGACGGTAGAGCCCGTCGGCGCCGTCCCGCCGGACGGCTGCTGCTGGAAGACGGTCCCGTTCTGATACTGCGACGGCCCCTGGCCCTGCTGTGGACTGACCTGGAACCCGGCCTGCTTGAGGATCTGCGTAGCCGTCTGCTGCGAGTCTCCGACCACCGACGGGACTCCGACGCCGCCACCGCAGATCGTGAGCGTGACGGTGGAACTGGCAGATACGGACGTCCCGCCCGCTGGCGACTGGCTCTCCACCGTGTTCGCTGTCCCCGTGCAGGCCGAGTCGGTTTTCGTCGCGGGCTGGAGGTGAGCGTTCGTAATAGCCTGCTCGGCATTCGTGGTCGACTGACCCTTCACGTCCGGCACCTGAACCTGAGTCTGGCCGCTGGAGACGTACAGGATGACGTTGGAGTTCTTCGCGACCGAACTGCCCTCGGTGGGACTGGAGCTGATCACGTCGCCCTTGGTCACGCTGTTGCTGGCCTGGGGCTGGATGCTGGCCTGAAGATGATTCTGCTGAAGCAGCCGCACGGCCGCCGTCTGGGAAAGGCCGTTGACCTGAGGCACGAACGTGTTGCCGCTGTTCCCGCCGAGCAGGTAGTAGGCCACGCCGCCGACGACACCCAGGACCAGGAGCAGGCCGACAACCCAGGGGATCCAGCGGCGACCACCGCCACCGCCGTGGCGCGGGTAGCGGTCGTCGTATTCGTCGTACTCGACCGGCGGGATCTGACTGGTGGCGCCGGCCATCATCGTGTCCGCGCCCATCCGCTGGGTCCGCGGTCCGTACATGTCCATCCGGGTCGGCGCCGGCGCCGCGATCGGCATACCCGAGGCCGCCCGCTGCAGGTCCGCGCGCATCTCCGCGGCGTTCTGGTACCGGTCCGCTGGGTTCTTCGCCATAGCCTTCAGCACGATGGCGTCCGCCCACGGCGGGATATCCGGATCGATCCGGGACGGCGGGATCGGGTTCTCCCGCACGTGCTGGTAGGCGATCGCCACCGGGGAGTCGCCGGTGAACGGCGGCCGGCCGGTCAGCAGTTCGTACAGCAGGCAGCCGGTGGAGTACAGGTCGCTGCGGGCGTCCACCCGCTCGCCCCGGGCCTGCTCGGGTGACAGGTACTGCGCGGTGCCGATGACCTGAGCGGTCTGTGTCATCGTGGCCTGGGCGTCGCTCATCGCCCGGGCGATGCCGAAGTCCATGACCTTGATGTCGCCGTTACGGGTCACCATCACGTTGCCGGGCTTGATGTCCCGGTGCACGATACCGGCCTGATGGCTGTACTCCAGAGCGCGCAGCACGCCGTCGATGATCTCGATCGAGCGTTCCGGTAGCAGCCGGTGACCCTCCTGTAGCAGGTCCCGGACCGTGCGGCCGTCAACGTATTCCATCACGATGTACGGCACCGGCACGCCGGTCGCCATGTCTTCGCCGGTGTCGTAGACCGCGACGATCGACGGGTGGTTGAGCGAGGCCGCGGACTGCGCCTCGCGGCGGAATCTCGCCTGGAACGTCTGGTCTCTGGCGAGATCCGCACGGAGCGTCTTGATCGCGACGATCCGGTCAAGCCTTATGTCACGGGCCCGGTACACCTCGGCCATGCCGCCGCGCCCGACGACGCCGTCGAGTTCGTAGCGGCCACCGAGCAACCGTGGCTGTGTCATGTCTCGCACTGTGCCAAACCACCCTGCGTTTGTTGCTGGTATCGTCAGGCCCTTGCGGCCTTTGTTATCAACTTGTTGGAGTCGGTGTGCTCGTCGTCGGAGCCGGACTGGTCGGCGGCGACGATGACGGTGGCGACGAAGTCGGACTCGACGGTGGCGACGAACTCGGCGGGGGCGGAGTCGTCGGCGGCGTGGTCGCCTTCTTCGACTGGTGCGGCGCCGCACTCTTCTTGGGCTTGGCCAAGACGGTCGGCGACTGCGTCACCGCACTCGGGCTGCTCTGCGACGGGCTGGGAGACCCCGGGCTGCTGCTTGACGCGGCCGGACCGGCCGGCGTGGTGGCGTTCTGCAGCGAGGTGTGACCGGGATCGCCGGCCGTCTTCCCGACCAGGTTGCTGCTGAGGAAGAAGCTGATCCCGGCGGCCAGGGCGCAGATCAACGCGGTCAAGCCAGCGGCCACCAGCCGGCGCCGGGGATTAGCGGCATGTGACGTCGCACGGGGACGCCGTTCGTGGTAAATCTGGTTTTCCATCCGCGTGGCGGCGGCATCGGGCGCGGATGGCAGATCGGCGCGAGTCGGGTCGGCACGCGGTATCGGGTCGGTACCGGGCGCCGGCGGCCGCCGGGCATCTCGCGGTCCGGGAATGCCCATGGTCAGGGCTTCGCGGAGCACGCCCGCGCGGTCCGCCACCTCGCGGGCGCCGGCCGGGCGCCCGTCCGGCGTCTTGGCCAGCATAGCGTTCACCAGGTCCACGACCGGCGGCGGAACGTCCGGTGGCAGCGGAGGCACCGGGTCGTGCTTGTGGGCGTAGGCGATGGCCAGCGGCTCGTTCGCGGTGAACGGAGGACGGCCGGCCAAGCACTCGAACGCGACGACGCCGAGCGAGTAGATATCGGAGGAGGCCGTCACGGGTTCGCCGGTCGCCTGCTCGGGGGACACATACATGGCGGTGCCCATCACCATGCCGGTCTGGGTCAGGTGCGACGCCTGAGCCGCGCGGACCGCGGTCGCGATGCCGAAGTCGGTGATCTTCGCAGTTCCTCCGGGCGCCACGAGGATGTTCCCCGGCTTTATGTCGCGGTGCACGATGCCGGCCTGGTGGGCGGCGTCCAGGGCCCGGGCCGCCTGGCCGACCAGATCCAGTGTGGCGTCCGCCGACAGCCGCCCGGTCCGGGCCAGGATCGCCGACAGCGGATCGCCGTCCACCAGCTCCATGACCAGATAGGCGCCGCCGTACTCGGCCGACTCGCCGTAGTCGTACACCCGGGCGATGCCGGGGTGCGACAGGCTGGCCGCGTACCGGGCCTCAGCCCGGAACCGGGCCAGCGACGAATCGTCGCCCGCCCGCACCGTGGGCAGCAGCTTCACCGCGACCCGGCGGTTCAGCAGCTGGTCGAACCCGCGCCAGACCTCGCCCATGCCGCCGGCCGCGATGCGGTCGGTCAGCCGGTACCGGTCGGCCAGCAGGTATTCGGTCACCGTATCCCCAGGGTCGCCAGGTATGCCTTGATCACCTGCACGGCGATCGGCGCGGCCGCGGTGGCCCCGTAGCCTCCGCCTTGAATTATGACGCCGACAGCTATCTTCGGGTTGCCGAAAGGTGCGAAGGCGGTGAACACCGCGTCGTTGAGGCCGGTGTTGTGCACGCCGTTCTGTGCGGTGCCGGTCTTGCCGGCGATGTCGATGCCGCCTTCGTTGTTCTTGTTGAAGGCGAACGCGGTGCCGCCGGGGTTCTGCACCGCGGCATCCATCATCTGTCCCACGTTAGTGGCAACGCTCGGGGACACCGCCTGGTTCAGCATCGTCTGCTGGGTGGTCGTCACCGTGCTCAGGTCGCTGGCGGTGACGTTCTGAACCAGGTACGGCGTCATCAGCTTGCCGCCGTTGGCGATCGCCGCGGCGAACATGGCCTCCTGGAGCGGGGTCACCTGGTCGTCGAACTGGCCGATGGCGGAGAACGCGGTCAGCGCGAGGCCGGGCGGAATGGTGTAGTTGCTCGCGGTGACCGGCATCGGGATCTTCAGGCTCTGGTTGTTCACACCGAACGCCTGCGCCTCGTTGTTCAGGGTGTTCCCGCCGAGGTTCATGCCGATCTTGCCGAACGTGGTGTCACACGACTGAAGGAAGGCCTGGATCAGCGTGGTCCGGCCGCTGCCGTTGCCGCACGCCTCGCCCTGGTCATTGGTGAGGACGTGGGTCGTCTGCGGCAGGGTGAGCTGGGTGGGCGAGTCCACCGTCGTCTGCGGGTTGTTGGCCGTGCTGGCGTTGAAGAACGCCGAGCTGGTGACGATCTTGAACGTGGAGCCGGGCGGGAACAGGTCGTTGATCGCGTGGTTGAGCCGCGGATTGCCGGCTGCCCGCAGTGTCTTCTTGTCGTTGGCGTTGAGCGTGGTCCCGTCGTGGGTGGCCAGCAGGTTCGGGTCGTAGCTGGGGAAGCTGACCATGGCCAGGATCTTGCCGGTAGCCGGGTCGAGTGCCACCACGGCGCCGACCCGGCTGGTGCCCTGCAACGCCTGCTGCAGCCCGGCGTAGGCCGCCTCCTGGGCCTTGGAGTTGATCGTGGTGGTGACGTTCGCGCCTTTGTGCTGCTTGCCGGTGATGAGGTCGATGAAGTTACGTATCGCCAGCGACGAGTTGTTGCCGGCCAGCACCGAGTCCTCGGAATTCTCGATTCCGGACGCGCTGTACAGCGAGTCGTACCCGGTCACCGCGGCGTACAGCGGACCCTGCGGGTAATACCTCTGGTACTTGTAGATGGGGTCATTGCTCGGCTTGGACTCGGCGATGATCACGCCGTCCGAGGTCAGGATCTCGCCGCGCTGGTACTGGTTCTGGGCCTCGAGGGCGCGGGTGTTGCCCGGCAGGGCGGCCAGCTTGGCGGTATCGAAACCCTGCAGGTAGTTGATATTTATGAGCAGCACCACGAACATCACCAGGACGGCGAGCGAGAGCCTCTTCAGCGCGCGGTTCACCGTACCGTCACCACCTGCGTCAGCCCCTCGTCCTGAATCGGCCGCGGCGGCGGACGCCGCGCGGTATCGCTCAGCCTGGCCAGCACCCCGATCAGCAGCCAGCTCGCCACCAGCGACGAACCGCCCTGGGACAGGAACGGCGTGGTGATACCGGTCAGCGGGATCAGCCTGGTCACCCCGCCCACGATGACGAACACCTGGAGCGCGAGCATGAACGACAGGCCGCCGGCCAGCAGCTTGGAGAACGGATCCTTCACCGAGATCGCGGTGCGCATGCCTCGCTGCACGATCAGCCCGTAGATCAGCAGCAGCGCCATCAGCCCGGCCAGGCCGAGTTCCTCACCGAACGCGGTGATGACGAAGTCACTCTGCACCAGCGTGGTGAGATACGGCTGGCCGCCCCCCAGGCCCTTGCCGAGCAGGCCGCCCGATGCCATGCCCTCCAGCCCCTTCACCAGCTGAAACGAGCCCCCGTTGATTTCGTTGCTGGCGTACGGGTGCAGCCAGGCAGCGAAACGCACACCGACATGGGAGAACAGCTTGCTGGCCGTGAACGCGCCCACCACAAACAGGAGGAAGCCGATGAGCAACCAGGAGGTGCGCGAGGTCGCGAGGTAAAGCATGGCGACGAACAGGCCCATGAACACCGCGCTGGTGCCGATGTCGCCCTCGAACACCAGCAGTAGCAGGCTGGCCGCCCAGGCGACCAGGATCGGGCCCAGGTCGCGAGCCCGCGGCAGGTCGATGCCCAGGACGCGGCGGCCAGCCAGCGCCAGCACGTCTCGTTTGACGACCAGGTAGCCGGCGAAACTGGCGGCCAGGGCCAGCTTGGCGAACTCCTCCGGCTGGAGGGTGAAGCCAGCCAGCCGGAGCTGGATCTTGGTGCCCGGGCTGCCGGGCACCCCGCTGATGCTGGACGGCAGCAGGGCCGGCAGCGCGATCAGCGCCAGCCCGATCGCGCCGAGCGTATAGGTGTACCGCTGGAGTACCCGCGGCTCACGGACCAGCACGAGCACCGCGACGAACAAGCCGATCCCGATCGCCGAGTACAGCAGCTGATAGGTCGTCGCGGAAGCGCTCATCGGGACGTTCAGCAGCTTTCCCTGCGCGGCCAGGCGATAGGTCATTACCACGCCGAGACCGTTGAGCAGGGCGGCGAGCGGCAGCAGCAACGGGTCGGCGAACGGCGCCCACCGGCGCACGACCAGATGCGCTATTCCCACCAGCACGATGAAGCCGAGCAGGTATTCCGCCATCTTCGACGAAAGATGGTTGTTCAGCCCGTACCCCACGTTGATGAACGCGAACGCGACAATCCCCACGGCGAAGATCAGCATGGTCAGCTCGGTGCGTCGCCTGCTTCGCATGACCAGGTCCAGCTGTTCGTCCACGCCGGGTCCGTGGCTGGCGGCGGGGGTTGGCGCTGTGACGCTGCTCACTGGGCCGCCGCGGTTACGTTGGCCGGGAGCTGGTCGGCCTGGACGCCGAAAGCGGTCCACGACGGGCAGGTCACGTTGGCGGGTTTGTCGGTCGGCTCCGGCGGGGGCTTGGCGATGTTCTTGGTCGACAGGTGGTGCTTGGTCGCCTGATTCACCGCGTTGGTGTATCCGGTCTGGAGCGTCTGCCAGTACTTGAGGTCCTGGTACCACTTGTTGCACGCGTTGACCTGATTGCGGATGTTGTCCACGATCTGCTGCGCGCCGGCCAGGCTGGACGCGCTCGGCGTGTTCGCGAGCTGCTGGCGGAACTGGGTGGGGACCTGGTCCAGCATGATCCCGGTCTTGGTGTGCGGATGCGACAGGCTGATGCCGAGGACCGACTGGTTGATGCCCTGATAGATGACCACTTCGTCGCTGGAGTCGGTGGCCACGAAGTACTGGTCCTGGGTGTATCGCCAGGCGATGTAGCCGCCGCCCACGATCACCGCGACCAGCACGACAAGCGAGGTGGTGACGATGGGCCACCTCCTGCGCCCGGTGCGCCCGGTGCGGCCGCTACGGCCCCGGGCCCGGTGCCCGCGCCGCGGCTGAGTTCCGGTGGCGCCGTCCGAGCCGTTTGACCCGTTCTGCCGACGGGGGTCCGACCCGTTGGCGCTGTGCATCTCGCCGTCGTCGGGCAGGACCGGCTGTGGCGCGGTCCCGGTGCCTGCGGCGGTGCCGGCCCCGGCCGGTGTGCGATGGCCGCCGTCGAGCGCGGCGAACGGGTTGGTGCCCGGCGCCTGGGCCCGCGGGTCGCCGCCGTTCGCCGCCGCGCCGGCCAGTACCGGAGCCGTGGTCGGCCGGGTCTTCGTGGCGTCCACCACGTCGGCGACGATGCAGGTGATGTTGTCCGGGCCGCCGCCGCGGATGGCCAGGTCGATAAGCTGCCGCGCGGCGGCCTCCGGATCGCTGATGCCGGCCATCGTGTCCCGCAGCGTCTCGTCGCTGACCACCCCGGACAGCCCGTCCGAGCAGAGCAGGTACCTGTCGCCCAGGTGGGCGTCGTGCATGGACAGGTCCGGTTCGGCGACCGTGCGGCCGTCGAGGGCGCGCAGCAGCAGGGACCGCTGCGGATGGGTGGAAACGTCGTCCTCGGTGATCCGCCCCTCGTCGACCAGCGACTGGACCAGCGTGTGGTCGTGGGTGATCTGGTACAGCTCGCCATCACGCAGCAGGTAACCGCGGGAGTCGCCGATGTGGCACACGGCGGCGTGCCCGTCCGACCACAGCACCGCGGTCAGCGTCGTACCCATGCCTTCGACCGCCGGGTTCGCCATGATCATCTGCTGGAGCCGCATGTTGGCCGCGGCGACCGCGTTGGACAGATCGGTCATCATGTCCTGACCGGGGCGGTCGGTGTCCAGTTCGGCGAGTGCGCCGATCGTCACCGCGCTGGCCACCTCGCCGGCGGCGTGCCCGCCCATGCCGTCGGCCACCGCGAGCAGGCGCGGGCCGGCGTACGCCGAGTCCTCGTTCCCTTCGCGAAGGAGGCCGACGTCGGAACGTACCGCGTAGCGGAGTGCGAGTGTCATCTGCGCAGTTCCAGGACGGTCTTGCCGATGCGGATGGGCACGCCAAGCGGCACTGGCGTTGGCCGGGTCACCTTCTGCCGGTCCAGGTATGTGCCGTTGGTCGAGCCGAGATCCTCGACTATCCATTGGCCGTCCTGCGGGAAAATCCGGGCATGTCGGCTTGAAGCGTAGTCGTCGTTCAGCACTAGCGTGGCGTCATTAGCCCGGCCCAGCGTAATCTGCTGCTGGGCCAGGTCCATGCTCGTGCCCTTGAGTGCCCCCGCGGTCACGACCAGCGTCCGCGGCGTGCCGCGACCGCTGCGGGGCGGCCTGACCGGCCGCGGGGCCGGTGCTTGCCTGGCCCGGACCCGCCTAGGCGAGGAAGCCGGGCCGCCGAGCAGATCTGTGCGCACCACCCCGATGGCCGCTATG